>Ga0209759_1000076_pt1 | contig 175911 bp, 177 predicted proteins | sample AraplaCL_Col_mMS_FD_184261 | JGI IMG/M metagenome (GOLD analysis project Ga0209759, IMG submission 184261) | Arabidopsis root microbial communities from the University of North Carolina, USA - plate scrape CL_Col_mMS (SPAdes) (version 2) | ecosystem: Host-associated > Plants > Roots >... | reverse complement strand
CCCCTCATCCGTCGCCTTCGTCGACACCTTCTCCCACAAGGGGAGAAGGGGAGGTCGCGCCGCTTCGCCGCCCGTGCTCTACTTCCCTCGGAACCCGCCATGATTCGCCTCACCCTCGCCGCCCTCCTCATCGCCACCCCGGCCGTCGCCGCCGACATGGCGTTCTTCGTCAAGAATTTGCGCGCGCAGGGCGTGGCGGTGGAGCTGTTCAGCCGCGACAGCCAAAAAGTCTGGCCGGGTGGCGACAAGGTGTTCTTCATCCGCCCGAAAGCGCAGAAATCGGTGCCGATCTCCTGCACCCCCGGCGAGCGCATCTGCTGGGGCGCCTGGGTCGACGGCAACGACCAGATCTCCGCCGGCGTCGGCCCCGACAACGACCAGCCTTGCGACAATTGCTGCTTCATCTGCACCGAGCACTCGACCGAGACGATCGACCTGGTGGAGCAGGGGCGGCGCTGAAGCTTCCGATCTCCCCCCTTGTGGGGGAGATGCCTGACAAGGCTTGGGTTCCTCGCCCCCGCCAAAGGTGGGGGAGAGGTGTCCGCGAAGCGGACGGAGAGGCGTAGGGCGCTCCCCTCTCCGTCTCGGCTTCGCCGAGCCACCTCTCCCCACTTCGTGGGGCGAGGAACCTCGACCTTGCGAGCGCCGCGTTCCTTCTCGCTGCCTCTGTCCTGCCGGATATCTCCCACACAAGGGGGAGATCAGCTGTCGCCGCCAATTCACCCAAATTCAGTCAGCGCGATCGGCCGCCGCCCCTTCTGCGACGCCCGTCGCCATGCCATCATCCCGCATCGGCCGTGGGGGCCGATTCTACCTTGGGGGTTGTCATGTCTTTCACTGTTGCGCGCCGCGTTGCCGCCGTGCTGTCGCTTGCCGTTCTTTTCACGCCCGCCGCCCATGCCGGCGACGTCACCTTCCAGATCAAGAACAACCACCCCAACGCCATGCGCCTCGAGCTCTACAGCCAGGACCGCGACTATGTCTGGCCGGGCGGCGGCAAGGATTTCTATCTCGACGACGGCGAAACCAAGCAGCTGCCGATCTCCTGCAACGACGGCGAGAAGATCTGCTACGGCGCCTGGGTCGATGGCGACGAGAGCACCTATTGGGGCGTCGGCCCCAACAACAAGCAAACCTGCGAAGACTGCTGCTACACCTGCAGCGGCGGCCAGACGGAAGAGATCGATCTGCAGGAGTGAGCCTCTCCCCTCCTTCTCCCACAAGGGGAGAAGGAGGGGGCTGCGCATCCGGCCAGCTTGACGCCCGTCTCACCCGCGCCCAAGCTTCGGCTCACCCACCAGGGCATTTCACCGTTTCACCGAAACGGCGAAATGCCTTATCTTTTTGTGTTGACGCAATTTCAGACGGAAGACCGTTTGACACTTTTCCTGAAATTGCTGGGAGGAGAGCCCCATGGCAGGCACGGTCGAAGGCGAAAAGATCGACATTTCTTTCAACGGCAAACGCTGCATCCATTCGCGCAATTGCGTGCTCGGCAACCCGCATGTCTTCGTGCCCAATGCTCCCGGTGAGTGGATCCACCCGGAAGCCGCCGCGCCCGAGCAGGTCGTGGCCCTGGCCGAAAACTGCCCGTCCGGCGCCATCGGCTATAATCGGAAGGATGGCGGGCCGCAGGAGAAGCCGCCGGTGGTCAACACCGTGCGGCTGCGCGAGAACGGGCCGCTGGCCGTCCATGCCGAGATCGTGCTCGGCGACGAGACCTTGTTCCGCGCCACGCTTTGCCGCTGCGGCCTGTCGCAGAACAAGCCGTTCTGCGACAACAGCCACATCAAGGCCGGTTTTACCGCCACCGGCGAGCCGCCGCTGAAGGAAGCGCAGGTGCTGGAGGCGCGGGACGGCCCGCTGCACGTGACGCCCACCACCAACGGCCCGCTGAAGGTCGAGGGCAATGCCGAGATCGTCACCGGCACCGGCCATACGATAGCCCGCACGACGAAGGTCTTCCTGTGCCGCTGCGGCCATTCGGCAAACAAGCCGTTCTGCGATGGGTCGCATAAGCGGGTGGGGTTTGTGGGCTAACCGCAGAGGTTGGCACGAGGCCCCCCTCTCTGCCCTGCCGGGCATCTCCCCCGCAAGGGGGGAGATTGGCAGTTTCGATGCCGGCGCCTCTTCCGCAACGTCGGCGATTGGCGAAGGCCGTTATGACATCCGATCTCCCCCCTTGAGGGGGAGATGTCCGGCAGGACAGAGAGGGGGGCCTCGCGCCAGCGTCTCAGGAAAACCCACCGCTCGACCCTTGGCCCACCTCTCCTGCCTTTATCCATCGGTCCGTATCGGCTAAGGGCTTCGCAACACAGCCACGCCCGGACCTTTCCATGACCGCCAAGCCCACGCCCCTCTTCCTCGGTATCGACACCGGCGGCACCTATACCGACGCCGTATTGTGGTCGGAGGCGGGCGGGCCGAAAGGCAAGGTGCTGGCCAAGGCCAAGGCGCTGACGACGCGCCACGATCTTGCCGTCGGCATTTCCGGCGCGGTCGATGCGGTGCTGGAGAAGGCCGGCACCAATCCCAAGGCCATCAAACTCGTCTCGATGTCGACCACGCTTGCCACCAACGCGCTGGTCGAAGGCCAGGGCGGCCGCGTGGCGCTGGTCATGATCGGCTTTTCCGAGGCCGATCTTGCCCGCGACGGGTTGAAGACGGCGCTCGGCACCGATCCGGTGGTGTTCTGCCCCGGCGGCCATGACGTGCACGGCAATGCGGCCAAGCTCGACCTTTCCGGCCTCGAAGCGGCCTTGCCGGAGCTCGGCGGTTCGGTGTCGGGCTTTGCCGTCTGCGCCTATTTCGCCACCCGCAATCCGGCGCATGAGCTCGCGGCCCGCGACCTGATCCGCGACAAGACGGGACTGCCGGTCACCGCCAGCCATGAATTGTCGGCCAAGCTTGGCGGCCCGCGCCGCGCGCTCACCACGCTTCTCAACGCCCGGCTGATCTCGATGATCGACCGGCTGGTCGCTGCAACCGAGGGCTTTCTCGAAGCGCGCGGCATTGCCGCTCCCTTGATGGTGGTGCGCGGCGATGGCGCGCTTGTCTCGGCGGCTTTTGCCCGCCAGCGGCCGATCGAGACGATTTTGTCCGGCCCGGCCGCCAGCCTGGTCGGCGCCCGCCACATGACCGGGCTTGACGACGCCATGGTGTCGGACATCGGCGGCACGACCACCGACGTTGCCGTGCTGGACGGGGGCCGTCCGCGCCTCGATCCGGAAGGCGCCACCGTTGGCGGTTTCCGCACCATGGTGGAAGCCGTCGCCATGCGTACCTTCGGTCTCGGCGGCGATTCCGAAGTGGCGCTGGAGGAGGGCGCGCTCAACCCGAAGATCCTGCTTGGACCGCGTCGCCTGGTGCCGCTGGCGCTGGCCGGCCTTATGCATGGCGAAGCGGTGACCGCCGAGCTCGACCGCCAGCTGCGCGCGCCGAATCCCGGCCGTATGGATGGGCGCTTCGCCCTGCGCACCGGCGTGCCGGACAGGCTCGCCGCCGGGCTGACCGCGCCGGAAGCAAAACTCTACGAGGCGATCGGCACTGTCCCGCTCGCGCTTGACAGGCTGCTCAGCTCCAACGCCCAGAATGCCACGCTCAATCGGTTGGTCTCGCGGGGGCTCGTCCACATCTCGGGCTTCACGCCGTCCGACGCCGCCCATGTCGTCGGAAAACAGGCCAATTGGGACGCCGCCACCGCGCGCCTCGGCGCCGAGCTGTTCTCCCGCCGGCGCGATGGCCGCGGCCAGAACATTGCCGCCTCTCCCGAGGCGATTTCCGAGCGTGTGCTGCTGACGCTGACCCGCTGGTCGGCCGAATACATCCTCGAAACCGCTTTCGCCGAGGACGGGCTCGATGGCGCGGCGACCGTGGCGCACGCGCTGGTGCAGCGCGCCGTCGACGCCCATCCCGGCATCGCCCGCTTCACCGTCGCGCTCGATCGTCCAGTCATCGGCCTCGGCGCCTCGGCGCCGCTGCATTATGCCGGCCTGCCGCCGCTGATCGGCAATGGCTGCGTGGTGCCGGAAGACACCGATGTCGCCAACGCGCTCGGCGCCGTCGTCGGCCAGGTCCGCGTCTCGGCCGAAGCCCGCGTCAGCCAGCCCAAGGAAGGCCTGTTCCGGCTGGCTTCGGGCCAGACGGTGCGCGATTTCACCGACGAGGCGAAAGCGATCGCGGCGGCGGAAGCCGATGTGCGGACGATCGTCGCGGAGCGCGCCAGGGAGGCCGGCACCGACAATGCCGAGATCGATGTCTCGACCGAGTTCAAGGTCTCGACGGTGGAAAGCCAGCGCATGTTCATCGAGGCGCACGTGGTGGCAGTGGCTTCGGGCAGGCCGCGGATTGCGGTGTAGCGCAGCCTCCCCCTGCTCCCCCAGGGGAGAAGGTGTCGCCGCAGGCGACGGATGAGGGGTGCTCCAGGGAAAGCCAACGTCTCACTCCGCTGGAACACCCCTCATCCGTCTCGGCGCTTGCGCGCCGATCCACCTTCTCCCACAAGGGGAGAAGGGGAAGCTGGCGCCCTCCTACACCCTAAGCCGAATTGACCCCGCAACCCCAAACATGCCAAAGGCCCGGCAAAGCCTACCATTTGGAGAAGTCCTGATGACCGACCGCATCGAGATCGCCGGGTTGCAAATCGCCCGGGAGCTCCATGATTTCGTGGCGAACGAGGCCGCAGTCGGCACCGGCATTGACGCGGAACAATTCTGGACCGGCTTTTCGGAAATCGTCCATGATCTGGCGCCGAAGAACCGCGCCCTGCTCGCCAAGCGCGACGCCATGCAGGAAAAGCTCGATGCCTGGTACCGCGCCAACGGCGCGCCGATCGACATGGAGACCTACAAGAATTTCCTGAAGGAGATCGGCTATCTCGTGCCGGAAGGCCCGGCCTTCTCGGTCAGCACAGAACATGTCGATCCCGAAATCGCCGTCGTCGCCGGGCCGCAGCTGGTCGTGCCGGTGATGAATGCGCGCTACGCGCTCAACGCCGCCAATGCGCGCTGGGGTTCGCTCTATGACGCGCTTTACGGCACCGACGCCATTCCCGAGACCGGCGGCGCCGAAAAGGGCAAGGGCTTCAACCCGGCGCGCGGCGCGAAAGTCATCGCCTGGGCCAAGGATTTCCTCGACCAGTCGGCGCCGCTGACCTCAGGTAAATGGGCCGGCGTCAACGGGCTGTCGGTCGCCAATGGCGCGCTGAAGCTCAGCGCCGGGGCCGGCGGCACGACGCTCGCCGACCCGAAGCAGTTCGCCGGCTACCGTGGCGACGCCGCCAATCCCGAAGCCGTGCTCCTGGTCAGGAACGGCCTGCATATCGAGATCGTGATCGACCGCGCCAACCAGATCGGCAAGACCGACCCGGCCGGCATCGCCGACGTCATCCTGGAATCGGCCTTGACCACCATCCAGGACTGCGAGGATTCGGTCGCCGCCGTCGATGCGCAGGACAAGGTCGTCGTCTACCGCAACTGGCTCGGCCTGATGAAAGGCGATCTGGCGGAAGAGATCACCAAGGGCGGCAAGACCTTTACCCGCACGCTCCATCCCGACCGCCGCTACACGGCGCCGAATGGGGGCCAGCTTCTGCTGCCGGGACGCTCGCTGATGCTGGTGCGCAATGTCGGCCACCTAATGACCAATCCGGCGATCATCGACCGCGACGGTCATGAAGTGCCGGAAGGCATCATGGATGCAGCACTGACCGCGCTGATCGCGCTGCACGATGTCGGCGAAAATGGCCGGCGTGCCAATTCCCGCGCCGGCTCGATGTATGTGGTGAAGCCCAAGATGCACGGACCGGAGGAAGTTGCCTTGGCCGTCGAGATCTTCGACCGCGTCGAGGCTTTGCTCGGCATGCCGAAAAACACCATCAAGATGGGCATCATGGACGAGGAGCGGCGCACCACCGTCAACCTCAAGGAGGCGATCCGTGCCGCGAGGGAGCGCGTGGTGTTCATCAACACCGGCTTCCTCGACCGTACCGGCGACGAAATCCACACCTCGATGGAAGCCGGCCCGATGATCCGCAAGGGCGACATGAAGCAGGCCACCTGGATCTCCGCCTATGAGGCGTGGAACGTCGATACGGGTCTCGAATGCGGGCTCGCCGGCCACGCCCAGATCGGCAAGGGCATGTGGGCGATGCCGGATCTGATGGCGGCGATGCTGGAACAGAAGATCGCCCACCCCAAGGCCGGCGCCAACACCGCCTGGGTGCCGTCGCCGACGGCCGCGACCCTGCACGCCACGCACTATCACAAGGTCGACGTGCATGCCGTGCAGGCGGCGCTGAAAAGCCGGCCGAAGGCCAGGCTCGACGATATCCTGTCGGTGCCGGTCGCGGTGCGGCCGAACTGGACGCCGGACGAGATCCAGCGCGAGCTTGACAACAATGCGCAAGGCATTCTGGGTTACGTCGTGCGCTGGATCGACCAGGGCGTCGGCTGCTCGAAAGTGCCCGACATCAACGATGTCGGCCTGATGGAGGACCGCGCCACGCTGCGCATCTCCTCGCAGCACATCGCCAACTGGCTGCGCCACAAAGTGTGCTCGGAAATCCAGGTGCGCGATTCCCTGCAGCGCATGGCGGCCATCGTCGACCGCCAGAATGTCGGCGACCCGCTCTACCGGCCGATGGCGCCGGACTTCGACCAATCCATCGCCTTCCAGGCCGCCTGCGACCTGGTATTCAAGGGCACCAGCCAGCCCAACGGCTATACCGAGCCGGTGCTGCATGCGCGGAGGCTGGAGCTGAAGGCGCGCTGAGGCCGCCCTCCCCTCAAGGGGGAGGGGGACGTCGCGCGGCCTTCGCGAGAAGCCTCAATTCAATCCCAGCGTGCCCTTCAGCTTCGACAGGTCCTCCGCCAGCGCCGTCACCGGGCCGGCCAGCGCCTTGCGGTCGGCGTTGGACAGCTTGTCATAGGTTTCGAAACCGTCACCCGTCTTGTACTTGGCAAGGATGCCGTCGACGGTGGCGAAATTGTCGTTGACGGTCTTGATCAGCGCCGGGTCTTCCTTCGACACCAGCGGCTCGACCAGTGCCACGATCTTCTGCGCGCCGTCGATATTGGCCTGGAAGTCCCACAAATCGGTGTGGCTGTAGCGGTCTTCCTCGCCGGAGATCTTAGAGGACGCCACCTCTTCCAGCAGGCCGGCGGCGCCGTCGACCGCCTTGTCCGGCGGCACGGTCAAGCCCGCGACGCGCTTCTGCAGGTCGAGCACGTCGGCATTGAGCTTGTCGGCGAGCGGGCCGAGGCCGTCGGTCGTGTTCTGGCTGAAGAGCGCGTATTCGATGCGGTGGAAGCCGTAGAAGTCGGCGGACTTTTCCTTCTGCTCATGGTCGTCGGCGCGCGAATCGATGGCGCCGTCGAGGTCGGAGAACAGCTCCGCGATCGGCTCGATCGTCTCGTAATTGACGCGGGCCGGCGCATAGAGCGCCTTGGCCTTGGCGAGGTCGCCTGATTTGACCGCGTCGGTGAAGGCCTTGGTGTCCTTGACCAGCGTATCGATCTTGCCCTGGACGTAGATCTTGTAGTCGGCGATCGGCTGCACGAGGTCGAGCGGCGAGACGGCCGCGTAGGCCGGCGCGAGGCTGACCGACAGCCCGACGAGCGATGCGGCCATGGAAGAGCGAAGTTTCATGAAATGTCCTCTCTTGTTGCGGGTAATCAGCTGTGGGTGCTGGACGATTCGGCTGCCTCGAGCAGGGCGCGGCCGAGAAAGTCGGTTTCGTCCCTGACGCCGGGCAGGGCGAAGAAATAGCCGCCGCCGAAGGGTTTTATGTATTCCTCCAGCGGCTCGCCGCTGAGGCGCGTCTGGACGGCGATGAAGCCGCGTTCGAGATCGGCCTGATAGGCGATGAACAACAGGCCCATATCCATCTGGTTGGCCTTGCTGACGCCGTTCGAATAGTTGAACGGGCGGCGCAGCAGCCGGTGCGCCATGGCCTCGGCGGTGCGCGGATTGGCAAGGCGGATATGGGCGTCGAGCGGCGTGGTCTTGCCTTGCGGGTCGCCGGCATAGTTGGGGACGTCGGCTTCGGTGGCGCCGCCGAAAGGCGCGCCGCTCGCCTTGTTGCGGCCGATGATCGACTGCTGCTCCTGCAGCGGCGTACGGTCCCAGCGCTCGACGAAATTTCTGATGAGGCGCACCGCCTGATAAGAGCCGCCGGCCGTCCAGCCCGGCTCGTCGGCGCCCGGCTGCACCCAGACGATCTGCTTCATGAGCTCGGCGTCGGTGGTATCCGGATTGGCCGAGCCGTCGCGAAAACCGAGGAAGTTGCGCGCGCTTTCCTTCGGCTTGCCGGGGCTCGGCGGCCGCACCGGCACCGAGCCTTCCTGCTTCCAGCGCAACAACAGCGAATCCGGCGTGTTCCTCACGATGTCGCGCAGCGCGTGGATGTTGGTGTCGGGCGTGTTCGAGCAGAATTGCAGCAAGAGGTCGCCATGGCAGAACTCCTCCCGCAGGGCGTCGTTGGAAAACGACGTCATGCGCGACAGGCGTCTCGGCTTTTGCGCCTGCAGGCCGAAGTGCTCGTCGAACAGCGACGCGCCAAGCGAGGTGGTGATCGTCAGATTGTCGGGGGTCACCACCGGGCCGAGGATGCCGGAATCGGCGGCGGGAAATTTCGGATCGAGCGAAGGCGGCGTGCCGCCCTGCATCAGGAAGCCGGTGCGCTCGGTCAGTGTCTTGAACAGTCGCTCCAGGCCAGCGCGGTTCTGCGCCAGCACGTCGAAAGAAGCGACGAGGCCGGCCGCGGGCCGCGGCGTGACGATGCCCGGCTGGTGCTCGCCGTAAAAGGGCTGCCGCTGGTGGACGCTGTCGCTTTCCGGCGCGTCGGTCACGCTCGTGTTGCCGGCGGCCGCCAGCTGCGGTGTCAGCGCGCCAGCCACCACGCCGATGAGCAACGAACGGCGTGTGGTCTTGGGCAGGATCGGCTTTTCCCTGGTCGTCATTGGCTGAGGTCCATCGTCTCGCGCAATCGGGAAAGATCGGCGGCAAGCGCTGCCGCCGCCTTGCCGAGCTCGGCCTTGGCCGGATCGGCGAGAGCTTCGGCGCCTGTTGTGCGGTGGGCCGCGATCATCGTGCCGAGCGCGGCAAAATCCCTGTCGATCGAAGCCGCGATCTCAGGTTCGGGCCTGGCGGCCACGGGCCGCAGCAGGTCGTACACTTTCCGCGCCCCGGTGATCGTCGCGTCGAACGACGACAGGTCCGCATGGGCATACGGGCTGTCGCCGAATCCGGGACCGGTGGCCGCGACGCGCTCCAGCATCGCCGCCGCGCCGCCCGCCATGCTTTCCGGCATGATGCGCAAATCATGGATGCGTGCCTTGAGCGCGGCGGCGTCACTGGCGAGCTTGTCGGCGACAGGCGCGAGATCGTCGAGATTGCCCTGGCTGAACAGCCCGTATTCAAGGCGGTGCAGCCCGCCAAAGGCAGGGTCGGCCTCGCGCTGGCCGAAGGCGTCGGCGCGGACATCGATCGCGGCGTCCAGGTCCGAGAACAGCGGCGACACCGGCGCGATGTGGGCATAAGCGGTTTTTGCTGGCAGATAGGCTGCCTTTGCTGCCGCCAGGTCGCCCGATTTCACCGCGGTGGCGAAAGCGTCGGCCGCCTTCACGAAGCCGTCCGTCTCGCTCGCCAGGAATACTTTGTATTCCGCCAGCGCGCCGATGAAGGCGGTGAGGTTCGGCTTGGCTATAGGCCCGGCATTGGCCACGGGCAGCACATGCAGCCGGCCGCGCGGGTTGGAAAGCAGGCCGCAGGTGATGGCGTAGTCGCCGGGCTCGAGTTGCGTCGCCAGCTCTTGCGTAAAGCCGGGCGCGATGTTCTCGCGCTCCTCCAGCACCATCACCCCATCGAGGATTTCCCACTCGACGGCGCGGTCCGAGCGGTTGGCGATCTTGAAGCTGTTTCGCCCCGCCGAGACCGTGAGCTCATTGGGCTCACAGGCCTGGCCGGTGATCGTTACCATGGTCGCCGCAATCGTCTCACGGCGGCCTTTCTGCGCAACGAGCGTGGCGTAGTAGAAGGCGATCGCGGCCGCAATCAGCAACAGCAACGACGCGATGAAACCGATGCGCACGGCGGTGCGCGGCAAGGCTTGCTGTTGCGTCGATGCGCTCATGCCGCTGGCCGCTCCGATGGCTTGCTTCGGGCGCCGGCCGGCCGGTCCGCCAGGAAAAACCAGAGCGAAGGCACGAGGAAGCCAAGATAGACGACCAGCTCGCTGATAGTCGGCGCGTCGATATAGCCGAGGACACCCGAGAGCACCGAGCCGAGCGGGCTATCCATCGGCAACACGCCGCTGATGTCGAAGACCACGCCCTGCCAGTGATTCCACAAGCCGGCTTCGTGCAGTGCATTGACAGAATTGGCGAGCAAGCCTGCGGCGACGATGAGGATGAAGGCGCCCGTCCAGCGGAAGAAGCGCCTGAGGTTGAGATGCACGCTGCCGGCGTAGACGCCGTAGCCGACGAGGCCTGCCAGCACCACGCCGGCAAGTGCGGCGAGCGGCGCATAGGCGTTGGCCTGCTGAAAGGCGGCAAGCAGGAAGAAGACGGATTCCACGCCCTCGCGCGCCACGGCGAGAAACACCATGGCAATCAGCCCGAAGCCCTTGTGGCTTGACGCTGAGAAGGCCGCATCGATGGAATCCTGCAGCTCGGCCTTGATCGAGCGCGCCGCCTTGCGCATCCAGAACACCATCGAGGTGAGCACTAAGACCGCGACCAGGCCGATGATGGCCTCGAACAGCTCCTGTGCCTTCTGCGGAAACTCGACCGCCGCAAGCTGCAGGATCGCGCCGACGCCGAGCGAGAAGGCTAAAGCCAGGAAAATGCCGGTCCAGACCGCCGGCATCCAGGCGCCGCGTCCGGTGCGGCTCAGATAGCTGGCGATGATGCCGACGATGAGCGCCGCCTCGACGCCCTCGCGAAACATGATCAGGAACGGTACCAGCATTGTCTGTCCAGCCGCGCCGGGGAGAGACCCGCAAAGTCCCGCCCGTCTGAAGGCCGCCGTTCAAAGCAAGCCAAAACATGTCAAAATCAGTCATCTTTTATTCTCGGCGCCCACGCGGGCACAAGCGAGCGCCGATCACATAAATGAGATGTCGAGGTGATCGGCTATCGGGGTCCAGACGCCTTGACGACCGCAATTCTACCTACTAGTTGGTAGGCAATCGAAACGAGAGATCCCGTCATGCCTGGCCCAATGAATGATCAGAGCCGCGTCCCGTCATCGAACGCCATATCGTCCGGCGGTTGGCTCAAGACCTATTATTATCTTCGCTTTGCCGTATCGGCAGCCTGGGTTGTGGCGGCTTTCACCGTCGCCAAAAGCAGCCCACCGCTCGCCGCCACCATGCTGGTTGCTTATCCTGCTTGGGATGCGCTCGCCAATTATGTCGACGCCCAGCGCACCGGCGGGCTCAGCCGCAACATGTCGCAACTGCTCAACTTTGTCGTCAGCATCGTCGCCGCGATCGCCATCGCCGTCGCGCTTGGTCGCGGCATGAACGCGGTTCTCTCGGTCTATGGCGTCTGGGCTGTTGTCGCCGGCGCGCTTCAGCTGCTGACCGCGGCGCGGCGTTGGAAAACCAATGGCGCGCAATGGGCGATGATCCTGAGCGGCGCCCAGTCGGCGCTGGCGGGTCTCTTCTTCGTGAAGATGGCCGGCGGCACAGAGTCCGTTGGCATCGCCAACATCGCGCCTTATGCCGCGTTTGGCGCTTTCTACTTCCTCGTGTCGGCCCTATGGCTGTCGGTCAGCGACGCTCGTCGCAAGTCGACTCGTGCCGTGAGCTAAGGTAGCAGCTCTCTGCTGGATACAAAGTTTGTGAGCAACACTTCGAAGACTGCCGATGACATCCTGGCCGCCGCGCGAACCTTCATCGTCGCCGGCGGCTACAATGGCTTCAGCTATGCCGATGTCGCCGAAGTGGTCGGTATCCGCAAAGCCAGTATCCACCACCATTTCCCGAGCAAGGCCGACCTCGTGCAGACGCTGGTCAAGCGCTATCTCGACGACGCTGTCACGGGCTTCGCCGAGCTTGAGCGCAACGTCTGCGAACCGGCTGAGCTGCTTCGAACCTACACCGGCTTCTGGGCCCAGTGTATCGAGGATGCGAGCAGGCCGTTCTGCGTCTGCGCGCAGCTTGCCAGCGAGCTTCCCGCCCTGCCGCTTGAGGTCGCCGTCGAGGTGAAGGCCTATTTTCGGTTTCTCTCGGGATGGCTCACCGGCGTCATCGAGCGCGGCGCCGCTCAAGGCGCACTGACGATTTCCGCTTCGCCACGCGTCGAAGCCGAGGCCTTCATGGCGACTGTGCACGGTGCGATGCTTTCGGCGCGGGCTTACGGCGATGTCTTGACCTTCGGCATGATCCTGACGCCGACGCTTCAGAAGCTGATCCCCGCGACCGATTGACGGGAGCGAGGAAAGGCGGTCAGCATCGGCGCTTGTGGTCTCATTCCGGAGCTACGCCGCCTGCGCCATTCGTTCCGCGCTCATCCGGTAGGAGATCGCCTCGGCGAGATGGATGCGGCCGACCGTCTCGCTGGCGTCGAGGTCGGCCAGCGTGCGCGCCACCTTCAGCACGCGGTGATAGGCCCGAGCCGAAAAGCCGAGCTTCTCGCTGGCATCCTTGAGCAGCGCCAGCCCGGCCGTATCTGGCCTTGCAATCTCCTCGATGATCGACGGCGGGCAATGGGCGTTGGTGGTGGCTGCGGCGCCGAGCTTCTCCAGCCGTTCGCGCTGCATGGCCCGCGCCCGCGCCACGCGTTGTGCCACCGCCGCACTTGTCTCGGCCTTGTCCGGCCGGATCAGGTCGCTGGCCGAAACCGCCGGCACTTCGATGCGAAGGTCGATGCGGTCGAGCAGCGGACCGGAGATGCGCGCCTGGTAGTCGGTGCGGCAGCGGTCGCCGCGCAGGCAGCGATAGCCCGGCTCACCCGACATGCCGCAGCGGCACGGGTTCATCGCCGCCACCAGCTGGATGCGCGCCGGATAGGTGACGCGGTGGTTGGCGCGCGCGATCATGCAGTCGCCGGTTTCAAGCGGCTGGCGCAGCGCGTCCAGCGTCTGCGGCGCGAATTCCGGGAATTCGTCGAGGAACAGGACGCCATGATGGGCGAGCGACACCTCGCCCGGCCTTGCGCGCAGGCCTCCGCCCACCATCGCCGCCATCGAGGCCGAGTGGTGCGGCGCGCGGAACGGCCGCCGGTCGGTGAGCTTGCCTTCGCCAAGCTCGCCGGCGACGGAAGCGATCATCGAGACTTCCAAAAGCTCCTTCGGCGCCAGCGGCGGCAGGATCGAGGGCAGGCGCTGCGCCAGCATCGACTTGCCGGCGCCCGGCGGGCCGACCATCAAGAGATTATGGCCACCGGCCGCCGCAACTTCCAGCGCCCGCTTGGCGCTTTCCTGGCCCTTGATGTCGGCGAGATCCGGCAGGTCGCGCGCCGCGACCTGGATGCCGGCCTCGGGCCGCGACAGCACCTGCGTGCCGCGGAAATGGTTGGCGATGGCGATCAGGCTGCGCGGCGCCAGAATATCGAAGTCCTTGCCCGCCCAGGCCGCCTCCGGCCCGCAGGCGAAGGGGCAGATCAGGCCCTTGCCTTCCGCGTTGGCGCCGATCGCCGCCGGCAGCGCGCCGGCCACCGCAGCGGTCGTGCCGTCGAGCGAGAGTTCGCCGAGCACGACATAGCCGGCCAGCATGTCGCCCGGAATGGCGCCAAGCGCTGCCATCAGGCCGAGCGCGATCGGCAGGTCGTAATGGCTGCCTTCCTTCGGCAGGTCCGCCGGCGCAAGGTTCACAGTCACCTTCTTCGACGGCATCGACAGACCCGAGGCGTGGAGTGCGGCCTGCACGCGTTCACGGCTTTCGGCAACCGCCTTGTCCGGCAGGCCGACGATCTGCATGCCGACCTTGCCCGGCGCGATCATCACCTGGACATCGACCGGCACGGCCTCGATGCCCTGGAAAGCCACCGTGCGAACCCGCGCCACCATGTCCCTGCTCCGCCCCCGGATGCCAGCCCGCCAGCCGGCCATGCGATCAGGCGGCGAGCGATTTCAGCCAAGACAACCACAGATTTTCATTTTGGGCAAGAACATTACAGGAACATACGGCCGGCGGCTGCCGCGCTTTGCTCGCACATTCATTTGTATTTTAGAAGATGCTTATATTTTAGCCGCAGATGCGATATAAATCCGTCTGCGGTTCCGACGATCGCAACGTCAGGCTCCGCGACAGGGAGGATGACATGGCCGATAGTGGCATGAACGTCTCAAAACTTGCATCCAAGTCTCACAACAACCCCGACGAAGTCCGCTCGCCGGACAAGACACGTGTCGAAGTGGTACGACTTCCCGGGTTCACGCTCGGACGGCTCAACATGGAGCCGGGATGGAAATGGTCCGAATGCGTGAAGCCGGTCGTCAAGACCGAGAGCTGTCAGGTGTCGCATGTCGGCTATGTTGTTTCCGGCAGCATCACGATCAAAATGGATGACGGAACCCAGAAAACGATCACGCAGGGCACGTCCTACACGATTCCGCCCGGCCATGATGCTTGGGTGGAAGGCAACGAACGCTTCGTCTGCATCGAGGTGATGAGCGCCGAGCAGTATGCCAAGCCGGCTTAGAGTCAAAACAAGCGGATAGAGCTGCTCGTATCGGAAATCACGGGACGCGGCCCTTCAGAACCGCATCCCGATGGCAAAACTGCCAAGCGTTTGCGTGGCGTGGTTGGTCCGCGTCATTGGTGAAATCTGCTTTCGTCTTGCCGCGAACGGACGATCGATAGACGAGAACCCGCCCAGTAACGCGATTACCCGCGCTTGCCCTCGACGCAATCCCAGAACAGCGCCGCGATATCCGCGCCACCAAAGCGCCGTACCTCGCGAACGCCGGTCGGTGACGTGACGTTGATCTCGGTCATGTAGTCGCCGATCACGTCGATGCCGACGAGGATGAAGCCGCGTGCCTTCAGCGCCGGCCCGATGCGGGCGCAGATCTCGCGTTCGCGTTCCGTCAGCTCGGTCTTCTCGGCGCGGCCGCCGACATGCATGTTTGAACGGGAATCATGGTCGGCCGGCACCCGGTTGATGGCGCCCACCGGCTCGCCGTCGATCAGGATGATGCGTTTGTCGCCCTTGCGCACGTCCTTCAGGTAGCGCTGCACGATATAGGGTTCGCGCGACAGCTGGCCGAACATTTCGAGCAGCGAGGCAAGGTTGCGGTCGTCCTCCTTGAGATGGAAGATACCGGCGCCGCCATTGCCGTAGAGCGGCTTGACGATGATATCGCCGAATTCCTTGCGGAACGCAGCGACCTCCGTCGGGTCCTTGGTGATCAACGTCTCCGGCATCAGGTCGGGAAATTCGGTGACGAAGATCTTCTCCGGGCTGTTGCGCACCCAGGCCGGGTCGTTGACCACCAGCGTCTTCGGATGGATGCGCTCCAATATATGCGTGGTTGTGATGTAGTTCATGTCGAATGGCGGGTCCTGCCTCAGCAGCACCACATCCATCTCCGACAGGTCGGTGCGCGCCTTCTCGCCCAGCGAGAAGTGGTTGCCCTTCTCGTCGCGCACCTGCATTGCCTCGACGCGCGCGAACACCTTGCCGCCAAGCAACGACAGCCGGTCGGGCGTGTAGTGGAAAAGCTTGTGGCCGCGCCGCTGCGCCTCCAATGACAGCGCAAAGCTGGTGTCGCCGGCGATCGACACGGTGGAGATGTGGTCCATCTGGACGGCGATCTTGAGCGGCATTTGCGGTCTCCGGCGATCCTGTGTGCCGTCGATATACGGAACTCGGCGGCTCCTGCCAATCGCGACATTTGGAAGATCGCTGTCAGTTCGCGGCAACGCCTAAACCAGCAGTTGGAGACAAGATGATCGTGCGCGTCATCGTTTTCTTAAGCCTTGCCATGCAACGGTGACCGTCGAGTACCGCCGCCTGGACGACGCCGGGCGGAAGTCATCGATGGAACAAACACCATGAATGCCGTCACCGCCATCCGCACTGCCGGGGCCGAGGAACTCGAACTCACCATCCTCATGCCGTGCCTCAACGAGGCCGAGACGCTGGCGACCTGCATCCGCAAGGCCAAGGCGTTTCTCGACAGGGCGCATATCGCCGGCGAGGTTCTGATTGCCGACAATGGCAGCTCGGACGGCTCGCAGCAGATCGCGGCCGAAAACGGCGCCCGTGTCGTGCCGGTGCCGCAGAAAGGCTATGGCGCGGCACTTCTCGGCGGCATCAATGCCGCCAGCGGCCGCTACATCATCATGGGTGATGCGGACGACAGCTATGATTTCGGCGCGCTGGAGGCCTTCGTCTCGCGCCTGCGCGACGGCGCGGATCTGGTCATGGGCAATCGTTTCCAGGGTGGCATCGAGCCCGGCGCCATGCCCGTCCTGCATCGCTATCTCGGCAATCCGGTGCTGAGCTTCATCGGCCGCCTGTTCTTTCGCATCAAGACGGGCGACTTCCACTGCGGCCTGCGCGGTTTCAACGCCGAGCGCATCAGGACGCTCGACCTGCAAACGAGCGGCATGGAATTCGCCAGCGAGATGGTGGTTCGCAGCGCCCTTGCCGGCCTGCGCATCGAGGAAGTCCCGACCACGCTCAAGCCCGATGGCCGCAGCCGCCCGCCGCATCTGCGGACCTGGCGCGACGGCTGGCGTCATCTGAAATTCCTGCTGGTGCACAACCCGCGCTGGATGTTCTTCATCCCCGGCACGGTTTTGCTCAGCCTTGGTGCGCTGCTGGTGACGGTATTGCTGCTGGGGCCACTGCGGGTGGTCGATAATTTGTCGCTCGATATCAACACCTTCGTCGCCGCCTGCTTCATGGTCGTGGTTGGCGTCCAGCTCATCACGTTCGGCGCCATTTCGCGCTATTACGCCGAGATAACCGGCATCTTGCCGCGCAACAAACGATCGGACTGGCTGACCACGACGCTCAGCACCGATCGCCTCGCCGGCAACGCGGGCATCTGCTTCGCCGGCGGCGCGCTGTTTTTCGGTTATGCGCTGTGGCGTTGGGCGAGCCTTGGCTTCGGCCCGTTGGAAGATCCCGAAATTCCACGCGTTGTCGTGCTGGGTCTCAGCCTGGTCGTCATTTCCTTGCAATCGTTCTTCTCGGCGTTCCTGCTGGGCGTTCTGGAAATACCGGTAAAGCGGTTGAAAGCAGCCCAGGTCGGCCGGCCCGACGAGCCCGTCCTATCCGCCGAAAAATGAACGGGCTGGCGCGAAAACTCGCCACGGCACGATTTGTCCGGTTCGCCGTGGTCGGCGTTGGCGCCGCACTCCTGTTTTTCGTGTTGTCATGGGCCCTGGTTTCGGCCGGCCTGCCGCCGTTTGCCGGCAGCGTCATCGCCTATCTGCTGGCGTTCGTCGTGGCCTATTCGGCACAGCGCAGCTGGACGTTCGAGGGACGGCATCAGCATGGCCGCGCCTTTCCGCGCTATCTTGCCACCCAGCTGATCTGCGCGCTGTTTGCGGGTCTGTCCGCCCATGTCGCGGTAGCGGTCTTTTCCGCGCCGCCGCTGGTCATGTCAGCCATCATCACACTCGCCGCAGGCTTGGCGAGCTATGTGCTTTCATCGGTCTGGGTGTTTCGCGACGATCACAAGGCCGCTTGACGCTTCGGTCGCGGCCAGCCGCCTGGAGCAACTGCAGGAAAGGTTTAAGCCGTTAGGTTCGGCGACTTCGTCGGACCCTCCATCCGGAACTGCTCTAGCGAAGCGACGCGACGAAATGCAGGCCCCTGTCGAACAGAAGGTTCGCCGGGAACGGATAGAGCGCCAGGTCTTCACGCCAGGCCTGGGGCTTGAGCCCCACCTGATCGAAAATCGCGTTCCATTCCCGCTTCGACAGATAATTGTAGGGAAGCCTTACATCGTGGCCCCTGTTTCCCACCCAGTCCATGAACCTGAGCGTGCTGTGGGCCAAGGGCCCGTCGCGCAGGTGGTCCTTGATGACGACGCCCTTGCGGGCGACCCTGGCGGCCTCGGCGACAAGATGGCCAGGATTGTCGGTATGGTGGAGAACGTCGACGATGGTCACCCAGTCGAACGATCCGGAAGCCGCCGGGATCGTCGTGCCGTCGAAAATCTCCACGGGAATGGCTGTGCGCGGGCGCAGAAAAACATCGATCCCGCGAAAATTCAGCCCGGGCTTCCTGTCCATCACCGCCTTGGCGAGGGAACCATCGCCGCAGCCGAGATCGAGAACGGTGCCCTCGGCGTCCAGCACGGCGCCGATATGCTCGGACAGAACCCGGATGCGGCGTTGAAAAACGGCCCGGTCGTGTGCCGCGTTCAGTATCTTTTTCTCGATCGCCATAACGCTCATACCCGGCTCCGAACTGATTATTCATTTTCTGGTCTGGGAACATATTTGTGATTGGCAAACAAAGCGTTTCGCCAGCGGGAGAGGCCTTTCGCAAGGCAGTTTAAGGTTTGCGCAGTGAGTTGGCGCTAGGTTTCGCCTCACGCGAGCGCAACCAAAGGCCGTCCCGTGATCCCCGTCCACGCCAACATCTCCGAACCGGCCAGGCCACGCCCGTCGTGGCGTCACGACCTCGCGCTGGCGCTCATCGCCACGCTGGTCTTCGTTGCTCTCCGCGCCTACAGCGGATATCCCGAACTGACCGATGCCGGCGGCGACAATGACAATTTGCTGCGTCTGGTCGAGGTTCGCGATCTGCTGGGCGGCCAGGGTTGGTTCGACTTGCACCAGTACAGGATGGGGCTCGAAGGTGGTTTCGTCATGCATTGGTCGCGGCTGGTCGACGCGCCGCTCGCCGCTATCATTCTCGCGGGCTCGGCCCTGACCGGCAGCATGGCCACAGCCGAGGCCATCGCCCAGGTGCTTTGGCCGGCGCTGCTGCTCTGTCTGGCTGTGTTCTTCACCGCCCGCGCGGCGCGCGCTTTCGCCGGCGCCAGCGCCGTGCTGCCGGCGGTGATCATCGCGGCTGCCGGGCTGCATTTCATCGGCATCTTTTCGCCGGGAGCGCTTGATCATCACAATGTTCAGCTGACGCTGACCTTGGCCAGCCTCGCATTGCTGCTCGAAGCGCCGGCGCATCGCATGGCGGCGCTGTTTTCCGGCCTCTGTGCCGCCCTGACACTGGCCGTCGGCATGGAAACCGTTCCTTATGTCGCGACCATCGGTGTCGCCGTGGCGCTGCTGTTCGTCGTCGATGCCAGCCGTGAACGCGTCATCGCCCGGGACTTCGGTCTCGGTTTTGCCGGCGTCTCGGCCCTCGTCTTCGTCACCACCATTCCCGCGTCCGCCTGGGGCGAGGCGCAATGCGATGCCTTCTCGGTCGTGCAGTTCGCCATCGCGGCCATCGCCGGGTTCGGGCTTGCGGCCATCGCCTCGATCGATGCCGCCAGCCGCAGCTGGCAACGGCGTCTGCTGTCGCTCGGTCTGCTTGGCGCCCTGCTGGCCGTGGTCGTCGTGGCGCTGTTCCCGCAATGCCTGGCGGCGCCCTATGCAAATGTCGATCCGCGTCTGAAGGATCTGTGGCTTGATCACATCGATGAAGTCCAGTCCTTGTTCTCGCTCCTCGTCAACCAGCCTGCCCGCGTCGCGGCGCGCTATGCAACGCCGGTCGTGGCGATCATCCTGATGGCGCTGCGGCTCGGCCGTGGCTGGCGGCGCGAGGACAGCCTTGTCGGCGCCCTGCTGGTCGTTGCCTTCGCCGTCGGCGCCTGGCAGGTGCGTGGCACGACATTTTCAGTCGGCCTTGCCGTGATCCCGCTGTCCGCATGGGTCGCCAAATGGCGCACACAGGCAGAGATCAGGTCCTCTTTCAGCGTGGGGCTGCGCCTTGCCGCGGTCTGGCTGCTGTCGTTCAATCCGGTATGGACAGGTGTTGCCGCGGCCGCCTCGGTGGCTTTCGAAAAAGGCCCGCTTGTCGTCGATGATGGGAATACCGACAGCGCCTGCCTGAAAATGGCGACTTTTTCGCCGCTTGGGCGCATGCCCGACACCACGGTGCTGGCACTCTCCAATCTCGGAGCGCCGATCCTGGCCTATACCGGCCACCGTGTCTTCGCCGGACCCTATCATCGCAACCTCGCCGGCGTCCTTCTGGAATTCGACACCTTCCTGGGCTCGACCGATGCGGCGCGGCGTACGGTAGAAGCGCACCATGTCGGCCTCGTCGCCATCTGTCGTGGCAATGGCGAGACCCGGACGCTGATCCAGACTGCGCCGGACGGGTTCCTCGCCGATCTCATCCGCGGCCGCGTGCCGGACTGGCTCGAGCCGGTTGCCGACACCAAGGGCAACCCGATCGAGCTTTTCCGCGTCAGGCAGGCTGGTTAAAACCAAATTCCAGCAAAGGCGCGCAGCAGTCGTCCGCCAGCCCTATCCACATTAGAAGTTGCGCATAATCGAATATTAAGGGCGACCTGCCATCTTGCGTGAAGATGAAGCCGCTCCCACCGGACGCATAGCCGTTCCGATCATGGAAAAATCGATTTTCCGATACTCTTCCTAAACGCTTTGCTGCCAGTCTGACCGCAAATACCGACATCAGACAGGGACATGATGCAAACGACGTTTGGCACTGGGCAGCCAGGCAAGGAAAATACGGATCTGGCCTTCACCGATTCGTTGACCGGCCTTGGCAACCATCGTCGCTTCTTCGACAAGGTCGATCGCCTGATCAGCGATCGCGCCGACGATCCCGCGCCCTTCACGGTCGGCATCCTCGACCTCGATGGCTTCAAGCCGATCAACGACCTCTTCGGCCACAAGGCGGGCGACGACATCCTGATCCAGGTGGCGATGCGCCTGCGCGCATCGATGGACGGCCATTCCACCGTTTGTCGCATCGGCGCCGACGAATTCGCTTTCCTGTACCCGATGGTGTTCTCCGAAGATCAGGCAGCCGAGAAGTCGCGCATGCTGATCGAGATACTGTCGGCGCCCTACGACGTCGGCGAGCGCACCGCCAGGCTTTCCGCTTCGGTCGGCTGTTCGTTGTTTTATTCCGGCGACGAGACCACCGAGATCCTCATCAACAAGGCCGAAACCGCGCTCTACCACGCCAAGCGTTCGGGCCGCGGCCGTGTTGTCGTCTATACGCGCGAGATGGAAGAAGCCGCCAAGCGCGTCACTCGCATCGAGCAGGCGCTGCGCCGCGCCGTCTCGGCCGGCGAGGTCGAGCCGCATTTCCAGCCCATCGTCGATTTGAACAGCCGCCGCACCATCGGCTTCGAGACGCTGGCACGCTGGACCGACCGCGATCTCGGCGTCGTACCGCCGAGCGTCTTCATTCCCATCGCCGAGGAGCGCGGCATCATCGGGCCGCTGTCGCAACTGGTGCTGCGCAAGGCGACCGAAGCGGCGCGCAGCTGGCCGAAGGAGCTGTTCCTGTCCTTCAACCTGTCGCCGTCGCAGCTCGTCGACCAGAACACCGGCCTGCACATACTGGCGATCCTCGACCGCACAGGCTTTGATCCGCGCCGGCTGGAGATCGAGATCACCGAGACCGGCCTGATGAACGATCCGGCCTCGGCCGAGAAGATCGTCGAGGATTTGCGCCGCGTCGGTATCCGCGTCTCGCTCGACGATTTCGGCACCGGCCAATCTTCGCTCGGCCGCCTGCGCGAATTCCATTTCGACAAGCTGAAGATCGACCGCGCCTTCGTCTCCTCGATCCTCGACGACCGGCCGTCGGAGCACATCATCCGCGCCATCCTCGCCATGTGCGAGGGACTGGGCATGGATGTCGTCGCCGAAGGCATCGAGGACGAGGCGCAAGCGGATCGCCTGGTTCAGTTCGGCTGCGCCGGCGGGCAGGGTTACCTGTTCGGCAAGCCGGTCGATGCCGACGCCACGCTCGGCTATCTGCGCGATTCCTATCGCGGCGCGCTGCACGCCAAGGCGATCTGACCTGGTTGTCCCGGGTCAGCTGGCCTGTCGGCGCCGCTTGGCGACGCCGATCATTTGTCAGACATAATGTCGGAAATCCCGCGGTTCTCCCCTTGCCCTCGCGCTTTGTCTGGCTAGGATGCGCGCCGATCAAGGCAGGGAGACAGAGAAGATGATGCCATCGGCGCGTTTTGCCGACCTCGACGGCGCCTCGGTGCTGATCACCGGTGGCGGTTCCGGCATCGGCGCCGCGTTGACGGAAGGCTTTCTGCGCCAGGGCGCCAAGGTCGCTTTCATCGACATCGCCGACAAGGCCAGCAGCGCGCTTGCCGACCGCCTCGAAAAGGAGCTTGGCCGGCGTCCGCTCTATCTCAAGGCCGACCTTCGTGATGTCGAGGCGCTGCGCGCAGCGGTCGCCAAGGCGGCGGAAATGCATGGCGACGTCACGGTGCTGATCAACAATGCCGCGCTCGACGACCGACACGCCGTGGAGGACGTCACGGTCGCGTACTGGGACAACAGCCTGGCCATCAATCTGCGGCCGCATTTCTTCACCGCGCAGGCCGTTGCGCCCGGCATGAAGCGCGCCGGCGGCGGCTCGATCATCAACTTCACCTCGACCTCTTATCTGATCAACCATCCCGACATGCCGGCCTACACCGCCGCGAAGGCTGGTATCCTCGGCCTGACCAAAGGTCTCGCCGGCAAGCTCGGTGCCGACCGCATCCGCGTCAACGCGGTGGCGCCTGGCTGGGTCATCACCGAGCGCCAGCGTGAGCTCTGGGTGACCGACCAGGGGCTTGCGGCCCATGTTGCCAAGCAATGTATCAAGGACGTCATGCAGCCCGACGATATGGTGGGCACGGTGCTGTTCCTGGCCTCGGACGCCTCGCGCATGCTCACTGCCCAGATGCTGATCGTTGACGGGGGCTTCCTGTGAGCGGCGCCCCGGCGGTTGCCGCGCTCGACTGGGGCACGACGCGGCTCAGGGCCTGGCTGCTCGACGGCGCCGGCAAGGTGCTGGCCGAGCGCCGTGGCGATGACGGGCTGATCACCGCGCGCGAAAAAGGGTTCTCGAATGTGCTGGAAGGCCATCTGGCCGCCATGGGCGCGCCGGACGCGCTGCCGGTGATCATCTGCGGCATGGCCGGCTCGCGCCAGGGCTGGATCGAAGCGCCTTACGTCACCGTGCCAGCGCCGATCGGCGCGATCCTGCGCGGCGCAGCCCGCATCGATAGCGCGAGCCGCGACATCCGCATCGTGCCCGGCCTCGCCCAACGCCTTGCCGATGCACCCGACGTGATGCGCGGCGAGGAGACGCAGCTCGCTGGAGCCGGTTTGCCGGCTAAGGGGCGTCATCTCGTCTGCATGCCGGGCACGCATTCGAAATGGGTCGTGGTTGAGGATGGCGCGGTCGCAGGTTTCGGCACCTGGCCGACCGGCGAGCTGTTCTCGGTGCTTTCCACCCATTCGATCCTGAAACATTCACTCGGCGAACATCCGGCGCCTGTTGCCGCGGACAACCCGTTCTTCCGGCAATGGTGCGAGCGCGCGCTGGGCGAGGGTGGCGATGTCACCTCGAAACTGTTTGCCATCCGCGCCGCCGGGCTCCTGCAGGACCTGAAGCCGGATGAGGCGGCGGCCTGCCTGTCGGGGCTCCTGATCGGCGGCGAAATCGCTTCGGCGAAGCGCCGCTATGGCGTAAGTGATGAGCTTCTGGTGCTGATCGCTTCCGGCGCGCTGGCGACGCTCTATGGCGAGGCGCTTGGCCTCGCCGACCTTGCTTTCCGCACCGTCGACGCCGATGAAGCGGTGCGCGCCGGCCTCGTCGAGGCCGCGCGCGAGAACGGCATGATTGGAGCTGCTCGATGAGCCAGACCGCACCTTTCCCGAAGCTGAGACGCGGCCTTGTCGCCATCCTTCGCGGGCTGAAACCCACCGAAGCGGTGGCGATTGGTCATGTGCTTTACGACGCCGGCATCGAGGCCATCGAAGTGCCGCTCAATTCGCCGGAGCCATTCTCCTCGATCGCCGGGATCGTCGCGGCGCTGCCCAAGACCGCGCTTGTCGGCGCCGGCACGGTGCTGACGGCGGCCGATGTCGATCAATTGCACAAGGCAGGCGGACGCCTGCTGGTCAGCCCCAACATTGACGCCGAGGTGATGGGCCGCGCCATGCATCACGGCATGGTCACCATGCCTGGCGTGTTCACGCCCACAGAGGCGTTCCAGGCAATCCGGCTTGGCGCCTCGGCGCTGAAATTCTTCCCGGCAAGCGTGCTTGGATCGAGCGGCATTGCGGCCATTCGGGCGGTGTTGCCGGCAACGACGCCGATCGGTGCTGTCGGCGGCGTTTCCGACAAGGACTTTGCCGGCTATAAGGCGGTCGGCGTCAGCGTCTTCGGCCTGGGGTCAAGCCTCTACAAGCCGGGCGCAACGGTGGAGGACGTGAGCCAGCGCGCCCGCGCCGCCGTCGCCGCCTGGGACGAAGCTTTCGGAGGACAGTGATGGACGGCGTTTCGGTTTTTTCCGACCATATCTGCGAACTCGGCGAAGGGCCGAGCTACGATCCCGGCACCGACACGTTGTTCTGGTTCGACATCGTCAACGGCAAGTTGCTCGAGAAGCCGCTGACCGGTGCGCTGAAGGTGCATGACCTCGGCGTCATGGCCAGCGCCATTGCCGTGATCGATGACAAGCGCCAGCTCATCGCCACCGAGAAGGGATTGCAGGTCCGCGACGTCGAAACCGGCAAGCTGACCCTGCACACGCCGATCGAGGCTGACAATCCGCTCACCCGCTCCAACGATTCCCGCGTCCATCCGTGCGGCGCCTTCTGGACCGGCACGATGGGCAAGGGTGAGGAGAAGGGCGCCGGCTCGATCTACTGGTTCTTCAAGGGCGAATTGCGCCGGCTGTTTTCGGACATCACCGTCTCCAACTCGATCTGTTTTTCCGAGGACGGGTCGATCGCCTATTACACCGACACCGCGACGGGGCTGCTGATGCGCACGGCCTGCGATCCGGCAACCGGCCTGCCGATAGGCGAGCCTAAAATGTTCGTCGATCATCGCGCCTCGAAAGGTTATGTCGACGGTTCGGTCGTCGATCGTGACGGCGTGCTGTGGAATGCCGTCTGGGGCGGCAGGGCGGTCAAGGCCTATGCGCCAGACGGCGCGCTGCTGCGCGAGGTTGCGATGCCGGTGACGCAAGCCTCCTGCCCGGCCTTCATCGGTCAGAAGGGCGACCGCCTGGCGGTGACCTCGGCCTGGAAGGACAAGGACGAAAAGCAGCGCGCTCTCGACCCGCAGGCCGGCATGACCTTCCTGCTCGACATCCCGGTCAAAGGCCGCTTCGAGCCGCGCGTGCTGATCGCCTGAGCTGTCGCGCAACCGCCCGGTTCGGTCGGTTTCCCACAAGCCGATTGCACCGGCTATGCGATGGTGGCGGCGGATTTTCCGGAGCATCCGATGCCGCACAACACGCCGACGCTGGTCCTTGTCTACGAGCCGGAAAAGGCCTGTTTCGACCGGCTTGTCGCCAACGGCTATCCGGCGGAGCGTGCCACGGAAATCTCTTCCTATCTGGCGCAGTCGACGGATCTGGCGCCGGAGTTCGATGCTCTTGCCGCGGCCTGCGGGAAACGCGGCCTCACTTTCAAACCTGTCGAGCTCGACGATGCCGCGCCCGTGCTGGCGACGGCCGATCCCGAAACGACATTGGTCTGGACGCTGACCGATGGTATTGCCTATTTTCGCGGAGGCGTAGCACCGGCGCTGGCGCGGTTGAATGGATTACGCACCATCGGCGCCGACGACGCACTGTTTGCGCTCTGCCAGGACAAGCTTCGCTCCGGCGCCGTGCTCGGCGCGCTCGGTCTGCCGGCGCCGCAGGCCGGCCTGGCGCGCAACGGCGAATGGCTGGTCGAGCCGCCGGCCTCGTCCGCCGGCTGGTTCGTCAAGCCGAACCGGCTCGGCGCCAAGATCGGCATCTGGCCGGATTCGCGCATTCGCGATCTCCGTCACGCGCTGGAACTTAGCCGGCGCGTCTTTGCCCATTATCGCGACGATGTCGTCGTCCAGCCCTATCTCGCGGGCCGGAATGTGCGCGCCAGTTTTCTCGGCGTGAAGCCGGACACCGGCATCGAGGCGCTGGGCATCTTCTTTGTCGATTCCGGCGGCGACTTCCAGACCATGGCAGACTCGATGGCCCTCTATGGCGACACCGGCCAGGCGGCGAAGGACGCAGGCACCTATATCGAGCCGGAGCTGGAGCCGGTCGGCGCCAGCCAGCCTGCGGCTGACCAGAAAATCCGCGCCATCGCTCAGAAACTGATCAGCGGTCTCGGCCTGAAAGATGTCTTTTCCGTCGATTTCAGGGTCGAGGCCGACGACACGGTCCATCTCATCGAGTTCGAGGTCTGCCCTGGCCTGCCCTGTTTCGATTTCCGCGACTATTGCCGCAAGCAGTGGGGCATGAGCCTTGCCGACGCGATGGCGCAGACCGCGGCGAACCGGCTCTTCGCTTAGCGTTGCCCGTAATGGCCACGCCTTGACGGCGCGGAGAGCCAACGAGGTTTCAAGGTTCATTGCAGGGGCACCGTTCGCGTGGCGAGCGGAGGCTCCAAAAACCGAGCCGGCACGGTCAGCGGCCTTTCACGGGGTTGTGTAGCGGACGAAGCCAAGATGCGTCGCGTCCGGCCACATTTTCAACACAAAGTCCAGCGTTGTAGTGTTATACCGTTACATAAATCGACGACCCCCTTTTCCAATCATGGTCCAAGGAGATCAAGGATGCGCTCCCTCCCCTTCCTGGCCGCGCTGCTGGTCGCGGCGCCGCTGCTGGCCGGCACTGCTGCCAGGGCCGAAGAGAAATTGAATATCGTCGCCGCCGAGAATTTCTATGGCGATCTCGCCCGCCAGATCGGCGGCAGCCATGTCGCCGTGAGCAGCATCCTGTCCAACCCCGACGACGACCCACATCTCTTCGAGACCAGCCCCTCGACGGCTCGCACCATCGCCGATGCCAAGGTCATCATCTACAACGGCGCCGACTACGATCCCTGGATGGACAAGCTGCTGTCGGCCTCGGCCAAGCCTGACCGCACGACCATCGTTGCCGCCGACCTTATCGGCAAGAAGTCGGGCGACAATCCGCATCTCTGGTACAACCCGGCGACGCTGCCTGCGGTCGCCAAGGCGCTCGCCGCCGACCTGTCGAAGCGCGATCCCGCCAATGCGGTGCACTATGAGGCCAATCTGAAGCAATTCCAGGCCTCGCTCGAGGGCATCGACAAGGAAATCGCCAATGTCAAGAAAACCTATGCCGGCACCGCGGTGACCGCCACCGAACCGGTGTTCGGTTACATGGCCGAGGCCCTGGGTCTCAAGATGCTGAACTATGATTTCCAGGTGACGGTGATGAACAATGCCGAGCCGAGCCCGACGCAGGTAGCTGCGTTCGAGAACAGCCTGAAGGACGGTTCGGCAAAGATACTGTTCTACAATTCGCAGGTGACCGACGAGGCGACGACGCGGCTGCTTGACCTCGCCAAGCAGAACAAGGTCACCGTCATCGGCGTCACCGAGACGGAGCCCGCCGGCAAGACGATCCAGACATGGTTCGGCGGACAGCTCGACGAGGTCCAGAAGGCGCTCGCAGCCCGTACGCAATGAGCGCAGTCGCATTCGATCGGGTCACGCTGACCTATGGGGGGCGTCGGGTTCTTTCCGACGTCTCCTTTTCTGTTCCGCAGGGCGCTTTTGTCGGTCTTCTCGGCGCCAATGGCGCCGGCAAGACGACGATGCTGCGCGCGATCCTTGGCCTCATAAAACCGTCGGGCGGCACCATCTCGGTGCTTGGCGGAACGCCAAAGCGGGGCAATCCCTCGATCGGTTACATGCCGCAGGCGCGGCGCGCGCTCACCCATATGGGGATCAGCGGCTTGGACTACGTGCTGACCGCCGCCGGCGGGCATCGCTGGGGCTGGCCGGTCGCGTCCGCCGCCGAAAAAGCGGCCGCTTGGAAGGCGCTGGAGGAAGTCGGAGCGGCCGACCTTGCCCAGCGTCCGCTGGCCGAGCTCTCCGGCGGTGAACGCCAGCGCATCCTGATTGCGCAATCGCTGATCGGCGATCCGCAGCTCCTGCTCCTCGACGAGCCGCTGATCAGTCTCGATGCCGCGCATCAGCGCGCCATCATCGATCTTGTGCATGAGGTCGGCGAGCGGCTCGGCATTGCCGTGCTGTTCTGCTCGCACGAGATCAACCCGCTGCTGCGCGCCGTTGATTCGGTGCTCTATCTCGGCAACGGCAAGGCCGCCATCGGCAACGTCGACGAGGTTATCAGCGGGCCGGTGTTGTCGAAGCTATACGGCACCCACATCAATGTCGTGCGGATCGCCGGACGGATTTTCGTCATGGCCGACGATGTTGAACTGGAAAGCGGGGCGCATGTCCACGATCTTTGACTATGAATTCATGCGCAACGCCTTCTACGCCTGCACGATCGTCGGCATCGTCGCTGGCGCGGTTGGTTATTTCCTCGTCCTCAGGGGCCAGACATTCGCCGGCCACGCGCTTGCCCATGTCGGGTTTCCCGGCGCCACCGGCGCCGGCCTGATCGGGCTGTCGCCGTTTTTTGGCCTGACCGTGTTCACTGTCGTCGCCGGCGTCGGCATCGGCCTGCTTGGCGAGCGCGCGCATCGCGACGTTGCCATCGGCATTGTGCTGACGCTGTCGCTCGGCCTTGGCCTTCTGTTCCTGCATTTCTACACCGCCTTCGCCTCGCAGGCGACGAACGTGCTGTTCGGCAACGTGCTCGGCATTAGCCTGCGCACCGTCATCGTGCTTGCCGTGCTGGCCGTGGTCATCCTGGTCGCTCTGATGTTGATCGCCCGACCGCTGCTCTTCGCCAGCCTGCAGCCGGAGCTCGCCGAGGCAAGGGGCGTGCCGCTCAACCTCGTCTCGATCCTGTTCATGATCCTTGTCGCCGTCGCCACTTCGGAGGCTGTGCAGATCGTCGGCGTGCTGCTCGTCTTCGCGCTGATGGTGGCCCCCGCGGCAACGTCGCTGAGGCTGACGCGCGGCGTGCTCGCCGGCATCGGGGTCTCGATCGCGCTGGCCGTCGGCATCGCCTGGATCAGCCTGTCACTTGCCTTCCTGACCGATTGGCCGACAAGCTTTTGGATCACCGCCCTGGGCACGATCGCCTATCTGACCAGCGGTGCGGTGCAACGCGCGACGATCCGACATGCGGTCGACCCAAGCACGGCTGCCAATGACAGATCCTGAACTCACCCGGAACCAGAAGTTGGTGCTGGCGGCCATTTCCCGCGCCGGCAGGCCGGTGAGCGCCTATGACATTCTCGAAACCATTCGGCCGCATGGCATCAAATCGCCGGTACAGGTCTACCGGGCGGTCAAGAAACTCATCGAAAATGGCGCGGTTCACAAGGTCGAAAGCCTCAATGCTTTCGTCCCGTGCGCCAGCCCGCACGCGCACGGCCGGGGAATAGCGGCGCTGGCCGTCTGCGAACGATGCGGCCAGGTCATGGAATTTGGCGACGACACTGTTGATCTGCGGCTAGCCGAATGGGCGAGGCGGCAAAATTTCCGGATTGGGACGGCAAGCCTCGAACTGCGCGGACTATGTTCCGCTTGCCTGGCTGCGCCTTGACGGCCTGTTCATCGCCTCTACTGTCGCGGCAAAGTCAACGGAAGCCGCGCCATGAACACGACGCCCGTCAGCGCTGAGAGCCTTCACCACCACATCAGGCGCATGAGCGGCCGCGATCCGCATGAGGCGCATCGTGTCGCCACGCCGCTCGAGTTGCTCTTCGACCTGACCTTCGTCACCGCCTTTGGCCTCGCCTCCTCGCAGTTGGCGCATGCTCTCGCCGAGGGCCACTACGCCGCAGCGCTGCTCGGCTTCGGCTTCGCCAGCTTTGCCATCTGCTGGGCCTGGATCAATTTCTCCTGGTTTTCATCGGCTTACGATACCGACGACTGGATCTTCCGCCTCGTCACCATGGTGCAGATGATCGGCGTGCTGGTGCTGGCCGTCGGCCTGCCGCGCATGTTCGCCTCTATCGAGCATGGCGCGCATCTCGATAACTCCGTCATGGTGCTGGGCTATGTCATCATGCGCGTCGCCATGATCTTCCAATGGCTACGCGCGGCAAGGCAAGACCCTGCCCGTCGCGGCGCATGCCTCACCTATGTCACGGCCATCGCGATTGCCCAGGTCGGCTGGGTGATACAGATCCTGGTCGATTTCTCGATCGCGACCAGCTTCGTGCTCGCCGTCATTCTGCTGATGGTCGAGCTTGCGGGACCCTTGATCGCCGAGCGCCGGAACGGCGGCACTCCTTGGCACGCGCATCATATGGCCGAGCGCTACAGCCTGTTCGCCATCATCGCGCTCGGCGAAGGGGTGGTGGGCACGCTGGCGACGCTGTCGGCCGTGGTCGAAGAGCAGGGCTGGAACCTCGATGCCGCGCTTGTCGGCGTCGCCGGCATGGGCCTCACCTTCGGCATGTGGTGGTGCTACTACATGCTGCCGTCGGGCGCGGTGCTGCATGCGCATCGCGGCCGCGGCTTTATATGGGGCTATGGCCAGATGCTGCTGGTGGCGTCCATTGTCGCCACCGGCGCCGGGCTGCATGTCGCGGCCTATTTCATCGAGCACAAGGCCGCGATAGGGCCGCTGGCGACGCTGCTTTCAGCCGCAGTGCCGCTCGCCGTTTTCCTCTGCACGATCTATGCGCTCTACTACTATCTCGTGCGGCGCTTCGACCCGTTCCACATCTGGCTCCTGGCGGGGACCGCGGCGGTCGCGGCCCTTGCCGTCATGGCTGCAATTGCCGGCGTCGACATGGCGGTCTGCCTCATCATCCTGACGCTGGCGCCGGCCGTCACCGTCGTCGGCTATGAAACGCGAGGCCATCGTCACGAGGCCGAGTCGCTCGCCATCGACGAGGGCAGCTCGGTGCATTGAAGGCGCTTAGAGCGGCTCAGCGTTTCACGGAATCGCTGAACTGCTCTAAGTCTTTGTTTTCACGCAATTCCGGACGGAAAACCGCTACACACTTTTCCTGGAATTGCTCTAGACGCCTTCGACCAGAACGATCTCGCCATCGGCCACCTTCTGGCGGATGGCGACGGCGTGCTGGTATTCCGGCGAATGATAGCAATCATGCGCCACGGCGAGCGATTCGAACTCGATGATGACATTGCGGGCGCGCCCTGGCCCTTCGGCCTTTTCATGCTCGCCGCCGCGCGCCAAAAACTTCGCTCCGAAGCGCTCGAAAGCCGGCTTCGAGGCTGCGACATATTCCTTATAGCCTTCCGGATCGCGCACATCGACGCGGGCGATCCAATATCCCTTCGGCATTGTTCTTCTCCTGTCTGCGTTGCCTGAGCGATGACCGTTCTCAGGCTGATTGCATTTCGGCCAGGATCGCCTCGGCGGCGGCACGCCGGTCCGGCGCCGCCACGACGGGACGACCGACGACGAGGTGGCTGGACCCGTTGCGGATCGCCTGACCGGGCGTCACCACGCGCTTCTGGTCGCCATGATCGCTGCCGGCCGGCCGTATTCCCGGTGTGACCACCGCCATGTCGGGACCGACGATGCGGCGCACCGCTTCCGCTTCCTCGGCCGAACAGACAACGCCGCCCATGCCGGCATGCAGCGCCTGTTCGGCGCGCCTCAGCACCAGCGTGTGCGGATCGTATTCGTAGCCGGCGTCGATCATGTCCTGCTCGTCCATCGAGGTCAGCACGCTGACCGCCAGGAGGCAGAGATCGCTGCCTTTGGCAGACTCCACCGCGGCCCGCATTGCCTTGGGATAGGCGTGTATGGTCAGCATGGTCATGCCCATGCGCACGATGTTCTCGACACCCTTGGCCACCGTGTGGTCGATGTCGAGCAGCTTCATGTCGAGGAAAATCTTGGTCCCGCCGCTGGCAAGCTCGCGGGCCAAATCGAGCCCGCCGGCGAAGGCGAGCTGGTAGCCGATCTTGTAGAAGGAGACGACGCCGTCGAGCTCGCGCACCGCCTGCTCGGCTTCCTTCAGCGTCGGAACGTCGAGACCGACGATCAGCCTGTCGCGCATGGACCCGGCGCTCAGGTTTTTCATGCCCCGATCCTGGTCGACTTCATACGCGAGGTTTCGATTAGCGTGCGGCATAGATGCTCCATCGATTTGGCCAGTCGTCCGTCTCTGAAATTGCCGCTGTCGTCGAAGGCGCTGCCGCCCTCGGGGACCGAGCATTCCGGCGTCACCACCTCCATCTGGCAGCGCACCAGCACGGCGCGCAGATGGTTGATGCAGCGTATGCCAGCGAAGTGTCCGTTGGAAGATGAGCAGAGGCCGGCGACTTTACCCGTAAGCGGCCTGAACGATCGGCCGCCATCCAGCCGCACGCGGCTTACCCAGTCGATCGTGTTCTTGAGCAGCGGCGGGATCGAGCCGTTATATTCAGGCGTCGCGATCAGCATGCCGTCATGCGCGGCGACCATCCGGCCGAGCTTGACGGCATTGTCCGGAACGCCTTTTTCCTTTTCCAGGTCTTCATCCAGGATCGGCAGCGGATAGTCGCCAAGCGAGATGCGCGTCACCTCGGCGCCCTGCATGGCGAGTTCCTTCTGCGCCACGTCGGCGGTCCTGCCGCTGAAGGCGCCGCTGCGCAGCGAGCCGGCGAAGACGAGGATTTTCGGGATCACTGTCATCGGCCACCCTTGTTCCGGGACAGGTACAGCCAAGGGGCGTGCAAATCAACGGCTGGATAGGGGAGTAGGGGAATAAGAGAGTAGGGCAGTAGGAGTACTCAGGGGCAGGGAGCTTTTCATTCCCTACTCCCTACTCCCTACTCCCTACTGCCTTACTCTCTATTCCCTCTCAATCTAATGCGCCGCTCGCCGGTAGATCCACAGCTGCGTCGGCGGGATGTTGCGGAAGATGAAGTCGAAATGCTCGACCGTGTAGTTGCCGCGCCCTGCCGGGATCGGCGACAGCGGCCCGTAGGTCAACTGCACGACCGGCCGTCCGGCCGGAATGCGGTCGAGCAGGCTTTCGATATAGGCGATGCGCTGGGCAACCGGGAAATTGAGCAGCGGCACGCCGGAGACGACCGAATCGAACACCATGTCGCGCTTTTCGCCAAGCGTGGCGTTGAGATTGAAGGCGTCGCCCTCGATGATGTTGACGCCGGGATAGAGGCCGCGCAGGTGGCGCACGAAATCGGTTGAATACTCGACCGCGTAGAGATTTTCCGGCTTCACGCCCTGGGCGAGGATGGCGCGGGTGATGACGCCGGTGCCGGGCCCGACTTCAAGCACCGGCAGACCCGATTTCGGATTGACGACGGAGGCCATCTTGCGGGCGGTGATGGAACTGGTCGGCACGATCGAGCCGACGGTCTTCGGCTTGTCGATCCAGCCTTTGAAGAACTTCAGCTCGTCGTCGAACTTTTCCGACAGCGCTTTGCGCAATCCGGGACCACGTGCCATCGCGAGCTCTCCTCAATGCTGCGCCCCCGATCCGCTACTTAGCAGTTCGTTGGGACAAGGCAAGGCATGGGCTGGCATAAGATGTTGATGACGCTCGGGAAGCATCTGCTCCCGATATCGGTCGCAAGACAGAAATACGGTGATCAGCGCTCGCCGAACGACTCGAAAAAGTCCTTCATGCGGGCGAAAAAGCCGCTCGATTGAGGCGAATTGTCCTTCGATGACAGCTGCTCGAACTCTTCCAGCAGCTCGCGCTGGCGCCGCGTCAGGTTCTGCGGCGTCTCGACCGCGGTCTGGATGTAGAGGTCGCCGACATTGGGCTGGCGCAGCACCGGCATGCCCTTGCCCTTGAGGCGGAACTGGCGGCCGTTCTGCGTGCCTTCGGTAACCTTCACCTTGGTCTGCGTGCCGTCTAGGGTGGTGACTTCGAACGAACCGCCAAGAGCGGCCGTGGTCATCGAGATCGGCACCTTGCAGTAGAGGTCGGCGCCGTCGCGCTGGAAGAACTCGTGCGGCTTGACCGCCAGGAAGATGTAGAGGTCGCCGGACGGGCCGCCGCGCAGGCCGGCCTCGCCCTCATTGGCCAGCCGGATGCGGGTGCCGTCCTCGATGCCGGCCGGGATGTTGACCGACAGCGAGCGCTCCTCGGTGACGCGGCCCTGTCCGGCGCATTTCGGACAGGGGTCCTTGATCGTCTGGCCGCGGCCCTGGCATTGCGGGCAGGTGCGCTCGATCGAGAAGAAGCCCTGCGTGGCGCGCACCTTGCCGTGGCCATGGCACATCGAGCAGGTCACCGGCTGCGTGCCGGGCTTGGCGCCGCTGCCGGAGCATTCCGAGCACGAGATCGAGGCCGGCACATGGATCTGTGCCGTCTTGCCGGCAAAGGCTTCCTCGAGCGTGATTTCCATATTGTAGCGAAGGTCGGCGCCGCGCTCACGGCCACCCGAGGAGCGGCGCTGGCGCCCGCCCATCATGTCGCCGAAAATATCCTCGAAGATGTCGGCAAAGCCGCCGGCGCCAAAGCCATGCGCGGCGCCATTCATGCCGCCCTGCTCGAAAGCGGCGTGACCGAAACGGTCGTAGGCGGCGCGCTTCTGCGGGTCCTTCAGCGTCTCGTAGGCTTCGTTGATTTCCTTGAACTTATGCTCGCAGGCATGGTCGCCGGGATTGCGGTCGGGGTGGAACTGCATGGCGAGCTTGCGGAAAGCGCTCTTGAGTTCCTTCTCGTCGGCGCCTTTTTGCACGCCCAGCGTTTCGTAGAAATCAGCTTTCATTTTTTCCCGCTGTCCGGATGCTCAATGTCTTCAAGCATTGTTGGCGTCATTTGCCGGCCTGGTTCGATTTAGGAGCGATGTTGTCCGGATACTAGAGGCGAGCCGGGCGCGCCTCGTGTTTTTCCGTCACTTTTTTGGCCAGGGTTGCAAAAAAGCCCGGCCTAGCGCCGGGCTTTTCGCATGATCTGCCGTCAGCCGGCTCAGGCCGACTTCTTCTTGTCGTCGTCTTCGTCGATTTCCTCGAAGTCGGCGTCGACCACGTCCGAGTCCTTGGCGGCGTCCGCCTTGGCGTCGGCTTCGGCCGCTTCCTTCTGCGAGGCCTCGTACATGGCCTGGCCAAGCTTCATCGAAACTTCTGCGAGCGACTGCGACTTGGCCTCGATGTCGGCCGCGTCGTCGCCCTCGGTCGCGGTCTTGAGCGCGGCGATGGCGTCGGAGATCGCGGTGCGGTCAGCCTCCGAGACCTTGTCGCCATAGTCCTTCAGCGACTTCTCGGACGAGTGCACCAGCGCCTCGGCCTGGTTGCGGGCCTCGACGAGAGCACGGCGCTTCTTGTCCGCCTCGGCATTGGCCTCGGCGTCCTTCACCATCTTCTCGATGTCGGCGTCCGACAGGCCGCCGGAAGCCTGGATGCGGATCTGGTGCTCCTTGCCGGTGCCCTTGTCCTTGGCCGAAACGTTGACGATGCCGTTGGCGTCGATGTCGAAGGTGACCTCGATCTGCGGCACGCCACGCGGCGCCGGCGGGATGCCGACCAGGTCGAACTGGCCAAGCATCTTGTTGTCGGCCGCCATCTCGCGCTCGCCCTGGAAGACGCGGATGGTCACCGCGCTCTGCGAGTCTTCGGCGGTCGAGAAGACCTGGCTCTTCTTGGTCGGGATCGTTGTGTTGCGCTCGATCAGGCGGGTGAACACGCCACCCAGCGTCTCTATGCCCAGCGACAGCGGCGTCACGTCGAGCAGCAGCACGTCCTTGACGTCGCCCTGCAGCACGCCGGCCTGGATGGCGGCGCCGAGCGCCACGACCTCGTCCGGATTGACGCCCTTATGCGGCTCCTTACCGAAGAACTGCTTCACGATTTCCTGGATCTTGGGCATGCGGGTCATGCCGCCGACCAGAACCACTTCATCGATCTCGCCCGCCTTCAGGCCGGCATCCTTGAGCGCCGCCTTGCAGGGCTCGATGGTGCGCTGCACGAGGTCGTCGACCAGGCTCTCGAACTTGGCCCGGGTGAGCTTCATCGTCAGGTGCTTCGGCCCGGTGGCGTCGGCGGTGATGAAGGGCAGGTTGATCTCGGTCTGCGTCGTCGACGACAGCTCGATCTTGGCCTTCTCGGCCGCTTCCTTCAGGCGCTGCAGAGCGAGCTTGTCGTTCTTCAGGTCGATGCCCTGTTCCTTCTTGAACTCGGCTGCCAGGTACTCGACCAGGCGCATGTCGAAGTCCTCGCCGCCGAGGAAGGTGTCGCCATTGGTCGACTTCACCTCGAAGACGCCGTCGCCGATCTCGAGCACCGAGATGTCGAAGGTGCCGCCGCCAAGGTCATAGACGGCGATGGTCTTGCCGTCCTTCTTCTCAAGCCCGTAAGCGAGAGCGGCCGCGGTCGGCTCGTTGATGATGCGCAGCACCTCGAGACCAGCGATCTTGCCGGCGTCCTTGGTTGCCTGGCGCTGGGCGTCGTTGAAATAGGCCGGAACGGTGATGACCGCCTTCTCGACCTTCTCGCCGAGATAGGCTTCCGCCGTTTCCTTCATCTTCTGCAGGATCATGGCCGAGATCTGGCTGGGCGACTGCTTCTTGCCGCCGGCCTCGACCCAGGCATCGCCATTGTCGCCCTTGACGATCTTGTAGGGGACAAGCTTCTTGTCCTTCTCCGTCACCGGATCGTCATAGCGGCGGCCGATCAGGCGCTTGACCGCGAAGATGGTGTTTTCAGGATTGGTGACCGCCTGGCGCTTGGCCGGCTGGCCGACGAGACGTTCGCCGTCGCCACTGATGGCGACGATGGAAGGCGTCGTGCGCGCGCCTTCCGCATTCTCGATCACCTTGGGGTCCTTGCCATCCATGATGGCGATGCAGGAATTTGTGGTGCCGAGATCGATACCGATTACTTTTGCCATTGTTCTGGTCTCTCCTCTAAGCAGGCTCTCAGGACCCTTAAAAGGCGTTCCGACGAAAGCCCCTGTTCACTAGAATACCGCCACGCTCCCCGCTTTTCGGGAGCGGACGGCTTGGCGCGTATATAAGAACAGGCGGCATCGGGCGCAAGCATTCTGCGCAAGGCGTTTGCGATGCCTGTTCACTGCGGGGAAAAGGCCTAAAATCGCGCATATCGCAGCCGATTTACCGCCTAAAACAGCCGGATTTGCCAAATCCAGGCCGAGCAAAAACGTCGCAGCCGCCCGGATCAGCGCCCGAACGCCTGCGCGCAAAGCGCCTGGAGTTTCGGGAAGATATGTTTTCCGCCGGCAATGACCTGTGTTCCCTGGACAAGCACGGTCGTCGGGTCGGCCTTGAGAACCGTGCCGCCGGCTTCCTCGACCAAAAGCATGCCGGCCAGGCAATCCCAGGCGTTCATGTGCTCCTCGACATAGCCGAGCAGCCGGCCGGAGGCGGCATAGGCGAGCATCAGCGCGCCGGACGCATTGCGGTAGAAGACGCCGCCTTCGGCCATGATGCTGCTGATCAGCACCGCGACATGCTCCGTCGATGCCCGGTTCGAAAGCCCGGTGCCGACCGAACCTTCGGAAAGCGAGGCGCCCGCGCTCGCCCGGATCGGCCTGCCATTGACGAAGGCGCCGCCGCCGAGACGCCCGTAAAAAGTCTCGTCGGTCGACGGCTCGCGGATGACGCCGACCACCGTCTCGCCATCCCTGGCGCAGGCGATCACCACGCACCAGGCCGGAATGCCGCGCACGAAATTGGCGGTGCCGTCGATCGGGTCGATCACCCAGACATGGCCGGTCTTGCCGGTCACCGCCGCATGCTCCTCGCCGACGATGCCGTCGTCCGGATAGCCCTCGCCAATCGCCGCGCGGATGAACAGCTCGACCTCGCGGTCGCCGTCGGAGACCAGGTCCTGATGGCCCTTGCTCTCGATGGTCAGATTGTCGAGATCGCGAAAATACTTCAGTCCAAGCTCGCCGGCGCGCCGTGCCAGATCGATGGCGAAATGCATGCGGTTGTCGAGGTCATGGGTCACAGGCAAGGCTCGCGTTCGAGCAATTCCGGGAAGCGTGAAGCGATTTTGCGCCAGGAATTGCGTTAAACCAAAGGGAGGGACGCGTGCCCTTAGCAGACGACTATGTCAGACAAAAGCTATTGAGCTCAGGCAGCCTGCGACAGCGATTTGTGGACATCGGCGAGGATCTCGAAGGAACGCAGCCGCGCCGCGTGGTCGAAGATCTGCGCCGTCACCATCAGCTCGTCCGCGCCGGTGCGGCGCACGAAGGCGTCGATGCCCTGGCGTACCGTTTCCGGCGATCCGACGACGGCGCATGACAACGCCTGTGACAGCATGGTTTTGGCCATCGGATCGAGATCGCGATCGTAGCCTTCGACCGGCGGAGGCAACTGGCCGGGCCGGCCGCTGCGCAAATTGACGAAGGCCTGCTGCAGCGAGGTGAACAACAGCTTCGCCTCGGCATCGGTCGGTGCGGCAAAGACATTGAGGCCAAGCATGACATGCGGCTTGTCGAGCTGCGCCGACGGCTGGAAGCGCGTGCGGTAGACCTCCAGCGCATGGTCGAGCTCGGCCGGCGCGAAATGCGAGGCAAAAGCATAGGGCAGGCCAAGCAGCGCCGCGAGTTGCGCGCCATAGAGGCTGGAGCCAAGGACCCAGACCGGCACCTCCGGGCCTTCGCCGGGCACGGCGCGGATGCGCTGACCTTCCTCCGCCGGTTGGAAATAGCCCATCAGCTCGACCACATCCTGCGGGAAATTGTCGGTGGATTCCAGGTTGCGGCGCAGCGCCCTGGCCGTCATCATGTCGGTGCCCGGCGCGCGGCCCAAGCCCAGATCGATGCGGCCAGGGAAAAGTGCGGCTAGCGTGCCGAACTGCTCTGCAATCACCAGCGGCGCGTGGTTGGGCAGCATGATGCCGCCGGCGCCGACACGGATCGTCTTGGTGCCGCCGGCGACATGGGCAATCACCACGGACGTCGCCGCGCTCGCAATGCCCGGCATGTTGTGGTGCTCGGCCAGCCAGTAGCGGGTGTAGCCGAGCCGCTCGGCGTGGCGGGCAAGGTCGAGCGAATTGGCCAGCGACTGCGAAGCCGTGCTGCCTTGCGTGATCGGCGACAGGTCGAGGACCGAAAGGGCTGTCATGATCAGGTCTCCACGATCTGTTTTTCGCGCAATGTCGCCTCGAAGGCCGCGCGGTCCGGAAGGATGATGGCGAGCTGCTTTTCCAGCACGTCGGCGAGTTCGGTCGCGGTGGCGATTTCGCGCTGCTCTGTGCGGCCGCCGATGTGGTGGACCGACAGCCGGTTGTTGCGCAGCGCGTAGCGCCTGTCCGGCAAGGCGCGGGCGGCGACCAGGGTCGAGAGAAAATGCGAGCTCGGATGCGTCGATAGGAAATGGCTGGCGACCCGGTAATCGACCTCATAGGCCTCCTGCAGGTCGAAGCGGTAAAGCGAGCGCCAATTGCCACCGATATCGGCACCGCCGATATTGGCCTGCAGGCGAAAATCATCGGGCGGGCCGACGATACGGAACGCTTCATGCGGCGTCCGCTGTTCGAGCCCTGGGTGCAGAAGCAGCGGCGCCGTTAGCGTCAGGCCGCCGAAACCGACATCGGCAATCCAGGTTCGGTCATCAAGCTCGATGCGCAGCAGCATGTGGCTGCGCGCAGTGATGGCGCCGTCCGGTTGGCCCCACAGCACCCGCGCTGCCAGGCCGCTCACGGTAAAACCCTGCGCCCTCAGCGCATGCATGAAGATCAGATTGTGCTCGAAGCAATAGCCGCCCCGGCGCTGGCCAAAAATCTTGTCCTGCAGCGAAGCGATATCGAGCCCGACCGAAACACCCGTCAGCGCGTCGATGTTCTCGAACGGAATCGCTTGCGGATGCCGGGCGTGAAGGGATTGCAGCGTGCCGAGCGAGGCATCGGCCGGCCCGCTATGGCCGATGCGGGCAAAGTAGGCATCGAGATCGAATTCATTCATCAAGGCGGTCCGGGTGATCGGTCCGATATAGGCACGCGCCCTGGCCATCGCAAACAGGCGACCGGACATGGCGTTGGGCCAGACCTAGGTCGCGGTCTTGTGGTTTTGTTCGCCCGTCTCGTCGTCGACGACGAAGCTCTGCTGCGCGGCAAGGAAATTGCCGACATGGCTCAAGCCCTCGAAGTGATCGCAGAACACCTTGACTACCACCAGCAGCGGCACCGCCATCAGCGCGCCGACGAAGCCCCACAGCCATGACCAGAAGGCGATGGCGATGAAGATCGCCACGGCATTGATCTCGAGGCGGCGGCCGACCACCATCGGCGTCACGAACTGACCCTCGACGATGTCGCACAACAGCACGAAGGCCGGCGCCAGAAGCGCGTAGGAGATCGTGTCGAAGCTGATCAGCGCAATGATGGCGACGAGCAGGATGGTGATCAGCGCGCCGACATAGGGCAGGAAGTTGAGCAGTGCGGCGGCCGCGCCCCAGACCAGCGGATTGGGCATGCCGAGCCCCCAAAGGCCAAGCCCGATCACCGTGCCGAGACCGGCATTGATGAGCGCGACGGTGAGCAGATAGTGCGAAATCTCGCGCTCGACGTCATAGACGACGCGCAACGCCCGCTTCTTCTGACTCATGCTGGTGAAGGACTGGACGATCTTCTCATAGAACAGCGTGCCTGAAGCGAGCAGGAACAGCGACAGCACAAAGACGATGGTGATCGCTGTGCCGGCTTCCAGGACGTTGCCTGCGGCCGTCGACAGAATGCCCGACGGCGCCACCGCGACCTTCTGCATGCTGGGGTCCTGGGGGGTCTCGGTCAGCCCTTCCAACTGATGGGCAAGATCCATGATCTTGGTGAGCGGCCGCTGAAATTGCGCAAGCCGTTCGGTGAGCTGCTGGCCGATCGACGACGTGTTGTTGACGAGGTCGATGACCGGCCCGCTGAGCAGGTAGCCGGCGCTGGCGAAGACGAAGACCGACAGCAGGACCAGCAAGGTCGCGGAAACCACTTCTGGAATCCCGCGTTTGCGCAGAAGACGCACGATCGGGGTCAGCGTCAGCGCCAGCAAAAAGGCAAGTATCACCGGCATGAAGAAGGCGCGGCCGAAATAGAGCGCGGCGATCGTCATCAGGATGAAAATGCCGATCAGCAGTGACCGCGCCAGTCGGATATCCGCCCAGACCCGCACGCGCGGATCCGGACTTTCGACGCTCACGCCTGGCGCGATCGGTTCGGCTTTCATGGGCACCCCTCGAGCCGACGTCCCTCCACGCGGCAATTGCCTGCATCAAACGCGCAGTTGCGGGCGCAGGTTCCATAAGCCGGCTATCGGCAAGCTGTGAGCGGATCTCCCGGAAGTCGCGCGAAAACGGGGCCGACGCGGGGACCGCGGCGCATCACGCCCAGATGATGGGGACAATCGGCGATCCCTCGGCGTAAGCGCGGTCGAGACTGCCTTAGGCGGCCGGCGCGGCCGGGACAGGCTTGGCCGTCTCCCTGCGCACGATGGGCGCCACCTTGGTGCCGTAGAGCTCGATCGCCTTCATGATCTTGGCATGCGGCATCGTGCCGATCGCCATCTGCAACAGGAAGCGGTCATTGTTGAAGATCTTGTGCTGGGCGACGATCTTTTCGGCCACAGCTTCAGGATTGCCGACGAACAGCGCGCCGTTCGGACCACGCGACTGGTCGAAATGCGACCGCGACGTCGGACCCCAGCCGCGCTCGCGGCCGATGCGGTTCATCACTTCCGCCTGCGGCCCGTAGAAATCATCGGCCGCCTGCTCCGTCGTCTCCGCGATGAAGCCATGCACATTGATGCTGGTGGCGAGCGAAGCTGGATCGACCCCCGCCCGTTTTGCGGCCTCGCGATAGATATCAAACAGCGGCGCGAAGCGCGCCGGCTCGCCGCCGATGATGGCCAAAGCCAGCGGCAGGCCGAGCACGCCGGCGCGTGCGGCAGATTGTGGTGTTCCGCCGATCGCGATCCAGATCGGCAGCTTCTCCTGAAATGGACGCGGATAGACGCCGCGGCCGTTGATCGGCGCGCGCAGCTTGCCCTGCCATGTCACCTTCGCGGAATCGCGGATCGCCAAAAGCAGGTCGAGCTTTTCGGCGAACAGCTCGTCATAGTCCTCGAGATTGTAGCCGAACAGCGGGAAGGATTCGATGAAGGAGCCGCGCCCGGCCATGATCTCGGCGCGGCCGTTGGAGAGCAGATCGAGGGTCGCGAACTGCTGGAAGACGCGCACCGGGTCATCGGAGGAAAGCACGGTGACCGCACTGGTGAGCCTGATGTTTTTGGTCCGCTCGGCTGCGGCCGCCAGAGCCACCACCGGCGCCGACGCGGCATAGTCGGGGCGGTGATGCTCGCCCAGGCCGAAGACGTCGAGGCCGACCTGATCGGCCAGTTCGACCTCTTCGATCAAGTTGCGCAGCCGTTCATGCGGGCCGACAGCGCCGGGGCCCGGTTCGGGGCTGACATCGGCGAAAGTGTAGAGACCGAGTTCCATTTGTTGTCTTCCTGAAATATCTCTGGAGTATCCAATCGGCGCTAGAGGTAACGATCGCCCGGCCTGGCCGCCAGAGGCGCGATCTGTGAACGGTGCATCGCTCCTCGCGGCGTAGCCTTGCGGCAACAGCGCAGATTTTCATGGCTGGCATACCGTTTTGGCGCTTGAACTCGCCGGTTTCGCGCGTATGTAAGCGTCGCGAATAGACTGCAAGGAAGTGGACTTGGCTATCTACAGGGAAAAAGACATTTTCGAGCGGCGCAATGCCGCGAACGAGGCAAAGAAGGCGCTTCTGGAGCGCTTCAAGGCAAAGCCGGCGGCGGATGATCCTGCAGTGCTGGCCAAGCAGGCCGAACGCAAGGCGATTCTCGAGGCCCGCGCAATTCGCGAGGCCGAGAAGGCAAAGCTGAAGCAGGAAAAGCTGGCACGCGAAGCGGCCGAGAAGGCCGAGCGTGAAGCTGCCGCCGAGGCAGCGCGGATCGCCGCCGAGGAGGCCGCTGCCGCCGAGGCAAAGATCCGCGAAGCCGAAGAGACCGAGCGGATCGCACGGTTGCTCGCTGACGAAGCCGAACGCAAAGCCAAGCGCGATGCGCGCTATGCGGCGCGCAAGGCGCGTACCGGCAGGGCGCCTCCAGGCTTCTCTGCCCGCTAACACCGGGTTTCGTGTGAGTATGGTCCAGGGTCGCCGACAGCGGCCCTGGACGCGTTTGTCCGGAGCGTTCGCCGTCTTAGAGCAATTCCAGGAAAAGTGTGTAGCGGTTTTCCGTCCGGAATTGCGTGAAAACAAGACTCTAGGGGAACGGCGAAACACTCTAACTCTTTATTTTAAGGCAATTCCGGATGGGCCACGGCGACATTGCCGGAGCCCGACCGCCTTTTTCCTGGAATTGATCTAGCTGTCGCGTCAGGCGACGAGCTTCAGCCCGACGATGCCGCAGACGATCAGGCCGATGCAGGCCAGCCGCATCGCGGTCGCCGGTTCGCCAAGCAGCCAGATACCGAGCATGGCGGTGCCGACGGTGCCGATGCCGGTCCACACCGCATAAGCAGTGCCGACGGGCAGCGTCTTCAGCGCCAGGCCGAGCAGGCCAAGGCTGATGACCATTGAGACGACCGTAAGCACGGTCGGCAGCGGTTTCGAGAAGCCGTCCGTGTATTTGAGGCCGATCGCCCAGCCGATCTCGAACAGGCCGGCAAAGAAAAGAAAAATCCAGGACATCACAAACTCCGTCATTCCAGCATCCATTCGGATGCTTGATGTGGCGGGTCGTCCCGGCCGATTTTTGGGGGAAGCGAGGTCGTCCTCGCCCTCCTGATATAGGGTGTCTTGTTCCCCGATCAACAAAACACCGGCAGCATTCTCATGCCGCCGGTTGAAACAAAAGCCGGGTCGGCCTCGGTCAGGCCTTTTACTTTTCCTTGATGCGCATTGCCTTCACCGGCGGCGCCTTGAGTGCCGGGGCCGCGGCGGGCTTCTTGGCATCCTTCTTCGGCTTGCGGGCTTCCTTGCCCGCCTTCATCGCACCTTTAGCCATGATTCGTTCCTCCGATTGTGGGCGCACAAGTGAAACAAGAGAAATGCCGGACTGCAAGAGCCCGTTGCCGGCTTGGCAAGGCGGCTGCCGGGATGTCAACCGTTTTCCCTGCAAATGTGTCGCAGGGTCGGCTGCAACCGCGATCCGCGCGCCCCGAGAATTTGAACCTTGGGGCGGGCAGCGCATTGCCTGTGGAGGTTGAGAAGCGGGCCGGCTAAGCTCGCCTATCCAGGGAGATGGGAAGCGCATGGCGGGGCACTCCGGATCAAAAAGGGTGATCTATGCCGCGCTGGCCGGCAATCTCGCGATCGCGCTGACCAAGTTCGCCGCGGCCTTCTTCACCGGCAGTTCCGCCATGCTGTCGGAGGGCGTGCATTCGCTGGTCGACACGGGCAATGGCGGGCTGCTGCTCTACGGCATGCATCGCGCCGCGCGCCCGGCCGATCGCACCCATCCGCTCGGCCACGGCCGTGAGCTCTATTTCTGGAGCTTTATCGTGGCGCTGCTGGTCTTCGCGCTGGGCGCCGGCGTGTCCCTCTACGAAGGCATCGTCCACATCATGGCGCCCGAACCGGTCGTCAACGCCAGGGTCAATTACATCGTGCTTGGTCTGTCCTTCCTGTTCGAGGGCAGTTCCTGGCTGGTGGCCCTGAAGGAGTTCCGCCAGCAAAAAGGCAACGAGGGCTGGCTGCAGGCCGTGCAGTCGAGCAAGGATCCAAGCGTCTACACCGTGCTTTTCGAGGACAGCGCGGCGCTGCTCGGCCTCGTTGTCGCCTTCGCCGGCATATCGGCCGCGCAAGTGCTGGACATGCCGGAACTCGATGGTGTCGGCTCGATCGGCATCGCCATCATCCTCGGCGCGACCGCTATCTTCCTGGCCCGCGAAAGCAAGGGCCTGCTCATCGGCGAGCCGGCCTCGCTCGAGGTGCAAAAGAAGGTGCTGGCGATCGCCCAGGAAGACCCTGCCGTGCAGCGGGCGAATGGCGTCCTGACCGTCCATCTTGGGCCACGGCAGATCGTCGCGGGCCTCAGCATCGAGTTCGAGGATCATCTGACGGCGCCGGAGATCGAAGCCTGCGTCGAACGACTTGAGGCGCGCCTGAAGAAGGAGATGCCGGAAATCACCAGGCTGTTCGTCAAGCCGCAGACCACTGGCACATGGCAGCAGCGACGCAAGGCCATCGCCGACGCCTCGGAGGAGGGATAGGCTGAAGCCAGGCAGATTTGGAGGAGGAAAGTCGATGAAGATCGAGGGTGGATGCCATTGTGGCGCCATTGCCTATGAGGCGGAGGTCGATCCCGAAAAGACGTCCATTTGCCATTGCACGGATTGCCAGCAACTGACGGGCACCGCGTTCCGGGTGACGGTTCCGGCGCCGGAAAGCGACTACCGGATCATCCGTGGCGCGCCCAAGGTCTATATCAAGACCGGATCCTCGGGCGCCAAGCGTGCCCAGGGTTTTTGCGGCGAGTGCGGTTCGCATCTCTACGCCACGTCGATCGGCGATGGGCCGAAAATCTATGGCATCAGGGCCGGCACAGCGCGTCAGCGCGAAGAGCTGGTCCCTAGGAAACAGGTCTGGCACCGCTCGGCGCTACACTGGCTGCCGGAGTTTGAGGACATGATCACGGTTGAAGGGCAGTCTTAGCGCGGTCGTTGGCGACAGGCGCTTTCGCCAATCGCCGCGTTAGTCGTCGCCTTCGACGACGCGCAGCCTCAGCTGACCCGTCTTGGAATCGGCCACGCGCACGCCGGGCTCGGCTTTTACCGGCCCGTTGCATGGCGGCTCGACTTCGCCTTCGGCAAACTCCAGCGCTTCGATCTTCTGGCCGCGCTTGGTCACCTTCGCCGTCGAAACGAGGATGTCGTCGATGTCCTTGGCCGACTGGGTAAAATGCGTCTGCAGCCGGCGCACCCGTTCATCGACGCGCGCCACATCCTCCATCAGCCGGATGACCTCGCCCTGGATCAGATGCGCCTGCTCGCGCATGCGGGCGTCCTTCAGGATCGCCTGGATGACCTGGATCGACAGCATCAGCAGCGACGGCGAGACGATGATGACCCGGGCGCGGTGCGCCTTCTGGACGAGAGCATCGAAATTCTCGTGGATTTCGGCGAACACCGATTCCGACGGTACGAACATGAAGGCGGTGTCCTGCGTCTCGCCCTGGATCAGGTATTTTTCCGAAATATCGCGGACATGGATTTCGATGTCGCGGCGGAACGCCTGGGCTGCCACCTTCTGCAGGTCGGCGCCGTCCGCGGCACGAATGGCGTTCCAGGCCTCAAGCGGAAATTTGGCGTCGATGGCGAGCGAGGGCGCGCCATTCGGCATCCGCACCAGGCAGTCGGGCCGGCTGCCGTTCGACAGCGTCGCCTGGAACTCGTAAGCGCCCATCGGCAGGCCGTCGGCGACGATCGCCTCCATGCGCGACTGGCCGAAGGCCCCGCGGGTCTGCTTGTTGGAGAGGATCGCTTGCAATTGCACCACCTGGCCGGCAAGCGACTGGATGTTGCCCTGCGCGGTGTCGATCACCGCCAGGCGCTCTTGCAGCTTGGCCAGGCTCTCATGCGTCGACTTGGTCTGTTCGGTCATGGTCTGGCCGAGGCGGCCGGTCATGGCGTCGAGCCGCTGTCCGAGCGATTGCGTCAGCTCGGCCTGCCTGGCGCCGAAAACCTCGGCGATCGCACCCATGCGGCCCTGCATCTCGGCCTGACTCTGCAGGATATCGGCCATCCTTGCCTCGGTATCGCGGGCGTGGTCGGCCGCTTCCGCCGCCGCGACCGCGCGCGCCTTGGCCGCGCGCCACACCGCCGCGACGAGCGCCAGGACCAGCGCAAGCAGCAGCAGCGCACCGAAACCCAGCAGCCCACCAAGCGTGATCGTGGTGGCGCCAAGCCGCGCGATCGGCTCTGAAAGGATGGAAGTCATGTCGTTCATGGCGCCAGCATAGCCGATTCGGCTCGCTGGCACAGATCAAAACGTGAACGACCAACAGATGCCCCCGTTGACGCTTTTCCAGCGAGGTCTTAGGTGAGACGCCATGTCGATCAAGCCGCTCATCATTCTTCCCGATCCCATCCTGCGCCAGCTTTCCAAACCGGTGGAGCGCGTCGATAGCGATTTGCGCAAGCTCGCCGACGACATGCTGGACACCATGTATGACGCGCCGGGCATCGGCCTTGCCGCGATCCAGATCGGCGAGCCGCGCCGTTTGCTGGTCATCGACCTCGCCAAGGAAGGCGAGCCGCCGGCGCCGCATGTCTTCATCAATCCGGAAGTCCTGCACAGCTCCGACCAGCGCTCGGTTTATGAGGAAGGCTGCTTGTCGATCCCCGATTATTATGCCGAGGTCGAGCGCCCTGCCTCCGTGCGTGTGAAGTATCTCGATCGCGACGGCAAGCAGCAGGAGATCGAGGCGGAAGGCCTGATGGCCACCTGCCTGCAGCACGAGATCGACCATCTCAACGGCGTGCTGTTCATCGACCATATCTCGAAGCTCAAGCGCGACATGGTGGTCAAGAAGTTCAAGAAACTCGCCAAGGACAAGGCGCCGGGCAAGATGGTGGGTTAAGCCGTTTGGTCGGCCAGCGCTCCTGAAACCCGAGATTTCAAGACAGGATCGCAGGGACATCATGCCGCTTCGCGTCATCTTCATGGGCACGCCGGACTTTTCCGTGCCGGCACTGCGCGCCATCGTCGAGGCCGGTCACGAGGTCGCGGCTGTCTATACCCAGCCGCCGCGCGCCGCCGGCCGGCGCGGGCTGGCGCTGACACCGTCGCCGGTGCAGCGCGAGGCGGAACGGCTGGGCATCGAAGTGCGGGCGCCGACATCGCTGAAGGGCGAAGCCGAGCAGCAGGCTTTTGCCGCTTTGCAAGCCGATGTCGCGGTGGTCGTCGCCTACGGTTTGCTGCTGCCGAAAGCCATTCTGGACGCACCCAGGCTCGGCTGCCTCAACGGCCATGCCTCGCTTTTGCCACGCTGGCGTGGTGCTGCTCCCATCCAGCGCGCCATCATGGCCGGCGATGCCGAAACCGGCATGATGATCATGCGCATGGAAGAAGGTTTGGACACCGGTCCGGTGGCTTTGGTTGAAAAATGCGCCATCGCACCCGATATCACCGCCGGTGAATTGCATGACCGCCTGATGGCGATAGGCGCTTCGCTGATGGTGGAAGCACTCGCACAGTTGGGGATAAATTGTCTGACATTTACCCAACAGGCAACGTTGGGAGTGACCTATGCGCGAAAGATCGATAAATCGGAAACGCGCGTAGACTGGACGCGGCCTTCTGGCGAAGTCCATAACCACATTCGCGGCCTCTCGCCCTTTCCAGGCGCGTGGTGCGAGGTCGACATTGGCGGCCGCATGGAGCGGCTGAAACTGCTTCGCTCGACGCTCTCGGATGGCGTCGGCGAGTCGGGAGGAATTCTCGATGACCGGCTGACGGTCGCCTGCGGGGCAGGCGCGATTCGGCTGGTCGAAGTTCAACGGGCGGGCGGAAAGCCCGCCGCCGCGCAGGAGTTTTTGCGCGGGGCCAAGATCGAAAAAGGAATGAAACTGACATGAGCATGATGTCGATACGCGCGGCCACGCCGCGGGATCGCGAGGCGATCCGTCTCGTCGAAGAGCATGCCTTCGGCCAGCAGGCGGAAGCCGGGCTGGTCGACGCCCTTATCAATGGCGGCGATGCCGTCGTCGAACTGGTTGCCGAAGAAGACGGCCAGGTCGTCGGCCACATCCTGTTTTCCAGGTTGTTCGTGCAGAATGGCGGCAAAGAGTTCGCTGCTGTGGCGCTGGCGCCGCTGGCGGTTGAGCCGTCTTTCCATGGCACAGGCATCGGCGGCGCGCTGATCCGCGAGGCGCACATTCGCCTCAAGGATACCGGCGAAACGCTTGCCGTTGTTCTGGGCGATCCGGCCTATTACGGCCGCTTCGGCTACACCCACGCCCGCGCCGAAAAATTCGAGAGCGAGTATCAGGGTGCCGCGCTGCAGGCGCTCGCCTGGGGCGATGCGCCCGAGACCGGCAAGCTGGTCTACGCGTCGGCCTTCACCGCGCTCGCTGCCTAGGCGAGCGCGAAAGCCCAGCTGGCATGCCGCGTTTTCGTCTCGATATCGAATATGACGGCAGCCAGTTTGCCGGCTGGCAGCATCAGGCCGACCAGCCGTCGGTGCAGCAGGCGATCGAGCAGGCCATAGAAAAATTCTGCGGCCAAGCGGTGCGGCTGCGTGCCGCCGGCCGCACCGATGCCGGCGTGCACGCCACCGCGCAGGTTGCGCATGTCGACCTCGCCAAGGACTGGCCGGGCGACAAGGTCCGCGATGCGGTCAACGCGCATCTGCAGGCGGCCGGCGCGCGCATTGTGGTTCTCGAGGCGGGCGTTGTTGCCGACAGCTTCGACGCGCGCTTTTCCGCAACTGGCCGCCATTATCTCTACCGCATCCTCAACCGCCGCGCGCCTTCAGCACTGGAAAAGGGCAAGGTCTGGTGGGTGCCCAAGCGCCTCGACGCCGAGGCCATGCACGAGGCGGCCAAAGTGCTGCTCGGCCGGCACGATTTTACGACGTTCCGCTCCACGCAATGCCAGGCCGAAAGCCCGGTCCGCACGCTGGCCCAGCTCGATGTCAGCCGCGTCGGCGACCTCATCGAGGTGCGCACCTCGGCGCGCTCCTTCCTGCACAATCAGGTGCGTTCGATGGTCGGCTCGTTGAGGCGCATCGGCGACGGCTCGTGGAATGCTGCCGACCTCAAGGCGGCTTTGGAAGCGCGCGACCGCGCCGCCTGCGGCCAGGTGGCGCCGCCCGATGGTCTGTTTCTGGTGGGTGTTGACTATGCGTCGCCGACCGAAGAGCCCGGCGTCATCCTTGAGGACACCGCCAGCTAGCTCGCCGTGCCATCGGGTATGTTGATGCCGAGCAGCGACTGCAATCCAAACAGCACAAGCAGCGAAGCAACGAACATGCCGACGAAAACGGCGGTGCCGACGGCTGCGCCCTTGCCGATGGTCGCGTTGGTCATCCGCCAGGTCAGCACCATGGAAAGCAGGAACAAGACGAATGACACCCCGCTGCTGATCTCGTTTGTCGAAGACAGCAACAGCCTCACCAGTGCCGACGGCAGCATTAGCCAGGCGATGATCGCCGACGCCCAGTTGGAAGCGACGACATAGTGGACAAAGCGCCCGCCGATGCCCGCGCGCGGCGCAACCAGCGCGAGTGCCACCAGCGGCAGCACCCAGGAGCCGATGTCGACCGTCGCCAGCCGGATCAGCATACCAAGGCGGCCGGCAAAAGCGTTCGGATCGCCGAACTCATTGGCCAGTTCCACCCAGCCGACAATCAGCGCTGGCGCCGCGACCACGATGGCGAAGAACGAATTCCAGAAACCGTCCGCTGAAAGGTTAAGCAGGCGCAGGCCATCGCTCTTGCCGAACATCAACCGCCAGGCGCCGGCCAGCGAAGCGTAGGTTTCGTCGCCTGACAGCATGGTTACGCCGGATCCTGTGCGAACCAGTCTTCGATGAAGCGTTCGTAGATGCGCGTCAGGGTCTCCAGATCGGCGAGTGCCACGCGCTCATCGACCATATGCATGGTCTTGCCGACCAGCCCGAACTCGACCACTGGGCAGTAGTCCTTGATGAAACGGGCGTCCGACGTGCCGCCGGAGGTCGAGAGCGCCGGCGTCTTGCCGACGGTGGATGCGATCGAGCTCTTCAGCGTGTCGATCAGCTTGTCGTCGCGAGTCAGGAAGACGTGGCTCGGCCGGTCGCGCCAGACAAGCTCGTACTCCACCGCCGTCTTCTTGCCCGGCCGGTATTTCTTGCGTTTTGCCGCCTGGTCGAGGCGGTTGTGGATCTCGGCCTGGACCGTTTCGGCCGTCCATGTGTCGTTGAAGCGGATGTTGAAGGTGGCGGTTGCTTTCGCCGGAATGACATTGGTCGCCGGGTTGCCGACGTCGATCGACGTCACCTCCAGATTGGTCGCCTGGAAATCCTTCGTTCCCTTGTCGAACACCGGATGAAGCAACGCGTCGACCAGGCTGATCAATCCGCGCACCGGGTTGTCGGCAAGCTGCGGATAGGCGGCGTGGCCCTGGCGGCCATGGACAATCACGCTGCCCGACAGCGAGCCGCGCCGGCCGATCTTGATCATGTCGCCTAGCGCATCCGGATTGGTCGGCTCGCCGACGATCGAGGCATCCCACTTCTCGCCTTTGGCGGCCGCCCATTCAAGCAGCTTGGTGGTGCCGTTGATCGCGGGTCCTTCTTCGTCGCCGGTGATCAGCAGCGAGACCGAGCCTTTCGGGCCACCATTCTTCTCGACATGCCGCGCCACAGCGGCGATGAAGCAGGCAATGCCGCCCTTCATGTCGACGGCGCCGCGGCCATACATCTGGCCATCGGTGATCTCGGCTGCGAAAGGCGGATGCGTCCAGGCCGCTTCGTCACCGACCGGCACGACATCGGTATGGCCGGCAAACATCAGATGCGGGCCGTTGCCGGACCTCCGTGCGTAGAGGTTTTCGATGTCCGGCGTGCCGTCTTCCGAAAAGACCGGACGCTCGACCGAGAAGCCGAGCGGCTTCAGCATCTCCTCCAGTGCGCTAAGCGCACCGCCTTCGGCGGGCGTCACGGACGGACAACGGATCAGGGCGGCTAGGTTCTGGGCGGGGTCGGTCGGCAATGTCATGGGCAAAAGCGATAGTCGAAAGCGTTTGACGTGTCACGATGGCAGATGGTCACCGACCATGCCGCCGACAATATGGTTTTCGTCGCGTATATTGCATGTCGCCCAGAAGTGTGCGGCGGCTCTGGGAGAACGACATGCGTCAGGGCAAGTCGCCAGCTAGGTAAGGATGATTGCATGGCCGACGAAGGAAGGACGATCGCGATCGCCGGCGCCGGCAGCATCGGCTGCTATGTCGGCGGCTGCCTGGCGCTGGCCGGGCGCAAGGTGGTCTTCCTCGGCCGCAGCCACGTTATCGAGACGATGCGCAAGGACGGGCTTCGCGTCAGTGATCTCGACGGGCTTGATCGCCGCATCGGCGCACAGGCGATCATGGTCACCGACGATCCGCCGACGGCGCTGCGCGAGGCGGACATCGTCCTGGTGACCGTAAAAAGTGGTGGAACCGGGGAGATGGCGCAGCTGATCGCCGCTTACGGTCGGGCCGATGCCATAGTGATCAGCCTGCAAAATGGCGTCGACAATGCCGACAAGCTGAGCGCCGGGCTCCCCGGTCGGCGCGTGCTGACGGGCATGGTTTTGTTCAACGTCATCCAGTCGGCGGACGGCGAGGTGCCGTTTCATGTCCATCGCGCCAGCCAGGGCGAGGTGATGATCGATGACGGCGTCGAGGGTCTCGTCGAATTGCTCGATGTCGAAGGGCTTGCCGTCGAAGCGCGCACCGACATGAAGGCTGTCCAGTGGAGCAAGCTGCTGATGAACCTCAACAACGCACTGGTGGCGCTATCCGATCTGCCGCTGGCGAAGCAGCTCGCCCAGCGAAGCTGGCGCCTCATCCTGGCTGCTCAGATCGACGAAGCGCTTGCCGCGATGAAGGCGTCCGGTATTGAGCCTGCGCGCATCACCGGCCTGCCGCCGTCGCTGCTGCCCAAGGTGTTGCGATTGCCGGACTGGCTGTTCGGAATGCTGGCGCGGCGCATGCTAGCGATCGACCCGCGGGCGCGAGCCTCGATGTGGGATGATCTCAAACGCGGCCGTCCGACCGAGATCGACGAATTGCAAGGGGCGATGCTGCGCCTGGCAAGGCAGACGGGCACACCGGCGCCCACCGTCGAGCGCGTGATCGTGCTGGTGCGTCAAGCCGAAGCGGAAAAACGCGGGCCGCCGGGCCTGACGCCGGAAGACTTCAAAGCAATTCCAGGAAAAGTGTGACGCGGTTTTCCGTCCGGAATTGCGTCAAAACATAAGAGATAAAGCGGTTCGTCGTTTCCGTGAAAAGATGAACCGCCTTAGCGCCGTTCCTCGATCAGCGTGATCTTCTGCCAGATCTTGCGCGACAGATTGGAGCTCAAATTCTCGATGTCGTTGACGCCGTCGATGACGACATCGTCATTGACCGATTGGGCAAACAGCGCGGCGATCTTCCCGGTGATCGACAGCATTTCCGAGCAATAATCGAGATAGCGCGCCAGATCGGCGGCATTGGTGATGCGCTGCGGTGACTGCGACGTCGGCTTGAAGGCGGCTGACAGTGTCGCTGGATCCTTGGTCAGCTGGTGCATGTCGATGACATGGATGAGCGAACGCAACCCGTGCAGCTGGCGGAACACTTTCTTGCGCTTGATCCGTTCCTCGGTGCGCACCAGCGCCAGGAAGCCGAGCACCGCCAGGATCACTGTGTTGATCGTCGCCTCGATGCCTTGCATCGACTGCACCGCATCGTCGGCGCCCGAAATGCGGTCGAGCGGCAGGATCGTGCCGACGAACAGGAACACGGCGACGCCGGCGATGAAGGCCGCGATGATGGCGCCGCGCAACCACCAGATCGGCGCTTCCAATTCCTTGGCCGCCTTGGCCAGGTCACGCGACAGCGACACCAGTTCCGCCGCCACGCCACGCAGGCCGGCTTCGGGAAAACGCTCGCCGATCCGCCCTTCCAGCCTTTCGGCCGTCTCGATGATCAGTTGCGGATCGAGCGTGCGGTAGCGCATGACGGTCTCAGCCGTCGGCTGGCGCATCGCTGCGCGTGCCGTAGCGGTTCGGACCGGGATCGCTGCGGAAACAGGCGAGCACCAACAGCACCAGCGGCGTGAAGATCAGCGAAATCAGTGCGAAATAGGTCGGCTTGCCGAAGTCGTGGAACCGCTTCGCGGCCAGCGCGAAGGACGGCCACCAGGTCAACAGCACCACGAAAACCAGTATCTGCGCCCAGCCGTCGTAGACCGCGCTGCCCGGCTCGGCCTGAAAAAAATGGTAGAGCGGAAGCGCCTGCGCGATCACAAGCAGAAGGCCGGCAAGGAAATAGGCGCTCGGGGCAACCCGCCCCGAGAGACTGAAGAAGAGCCATAAAAGTTGCGGTTTGTCGGACAATCGGTTCGGCCCGATCAATCGCGCAGCAATTCGTTGATCGACGTCTTGGAGCGCGTCTTGGCGTCGACACGTTTGACGATGACGGCGCAGTAAAGGCTGGGGCCGGGTTCGCCGTTGGGCAGCGGCTTGCCCGGTAGCGATCCGGCGACGACGACGGAATTGGGCGGTACTTCGCCGTAAAACACCTCGCCGGTGGCGCGGTCGACAATCTTGGTCGACTGGCCGATGAAGACGCCCATGCCGAGCACCGAGCCCTCGCGCACGATGCAGCCTTCGACCACTTCGGAGCGCGCGCCGATGAAGCAATTATCCTCGATGATGGTCGGGCCGGCCTGCATCGGCTCCAGCACGCCGCCGATGCCAACGCCGCCGGACAGATGCACGTTCTTGCCGATCTGCGCGCAGGAGCCGACCGAAGCCCAGGTGTCGACCATGGTGCCGGTATCGACATAGGCGCCGACATTGACGAAGGACGGCATCAGCACCGCGCCCGGCGCGACATAGGCCGACCGACGTACGATCGAGGACGGCACGGCGCGGAAGCCGGCCTTCTCGAAGTCGACGGCGCTCCAGCCGTCGAATTTCGACGCCACCTTGTCCCACCAGACAGCCTGTCCCGGACCGCCCTTGATGATTTCCATCGGGTTCAGCCGGAAGGAAAGCAGCACCGCCTTCTTCAGCCACTGGTTGACATGCCACTTGCCGTCATCCTGCCGTTCGGCGACGCGCACCATGCCGCGGTCGAGCAGGTCGAGCGCCGACTGGATGGCGTCGCGCGTTTCGCCGCGGGTCGCGGTCGAAATCGTGTCGCGTTCCTCGAACGCCTTTTCGATGGCCTGTTCGAGGCTCGCCAGATCGGGCTTCGACATGAAATTGCTCCATTACAAAGCTGTTAAGGGCTGCGCCTTAACCTGTTTTTGAAATCGCGCGGACCCTATGTGAAGGCTTGGATAGGGTCAATCGCGGTTGCGTCACGGGGCGGCGCAGTTAAGGGAATTAGGACGGGTGGATCGAATGACTCCCATGGAAAAGGCGGGCTGGACGCCGCTGCCGCATTCAGACGAGGATCTGGAGCGGGCAAAAAGCGTGCCCGACACGCCGCAGACGCGCGCCGACACCTACCGGCTGGCGTGGAACGATCCGGACTTTATGACGCGGCGCGAGTTGCGCCCTGTGCGCCTGCAGCTGGAGCTGCTCAAACCCGAGATGATCCTGGCCGAGCGCGGCATCCAGTCCACGGTCATCCTGTTCGGCGGCGCCAGGCTGCCGGAGCCTGGCGGCGAGGCCTGGGCGGCGAAGAACGAGACGCAGAGGAAGAACCTCGAGGCCAATAGCAAATATTATGAGGAGGCGCGCAAATTCGCCCGTCTCTGCTCGCAGCAGTCGGCGACCTCTTATTACCGCGAATATGTCGTCGTCACCGGCGGCGGCCCCGGCGTCATGGAAGCGGGCAATCGCGGCGCCGACGATGTCGGCGCGCCGTCGATCGGCTTGAACATCGTGCTACCGCACGAGCAGGCGCCCAACGCCTATGTGACGCCGGAGCTGTGCTTCAACTTTCACTATTTCGCGATCCGCAAGATGCACTTCGTCATGCGCGCCAAGGCCGTCGCGGTGTTTCCGGGTGGCTTCGGCACCATGGACGAGTTCTTCGAGACGCTGACCTTGATTCAGACCGGCCGCATGGAGCGCGTGCCGGTGATCCTGTTCGGCAAGGCGTTCTGGAAAAGGGCGATCGATCTCGATTTCCTCGCCGAGCAGGGCACGATCTCGCCCGGCGACCAGGACATCATCGACTTCGTCGACACCGCCGAGGAAGCCTGGGACATCATCCGCCGTTTCTACAAGTTAGGGGAATAGAGCTGGGAACTGAGGAACTGAGGAAGAGGCGTCTCCGGCCACTTCCTCTCACCTTCCCAGGTCTTCAATTCTCCAGTTCCCTATCCCTTCTCCACAATCGCCGTGAGAAACCCGGCAAGATCGTCGGTGACGAAATCGACATCGTCGTCATTTGTCGGATCGCGCTCCCAGATCTCGGAGAAGGTCGGTTCGAAATTGCGCGGCACCACCAGCACGGTCGTCATGCCGAGCGACTTCGGCACCGAAAGGTTGCGCGCCAGATCCTCAAACATCACCGCGTTGTGGCCGGTGACCGAATGCAGTTCGGCGAACCGCTCATAGGTCTGCCGCGCCGGCTTGGGGTTGAGCCCTGCCGCTACGATGTCGAAGATCGCGTCGAAATGGTCGAGTATGCCGAGCTGCCGCGCTGTGCGCTCGGCATGCCTGCGGTCGCCATTGGTGAAGATGAACTTGCGGCCGGGAAGCTGGCGGATGGCGGCGCCGAGCAGCGGATCGGGTACCAGCCACGAATAGTCGATGTCGTGCACCTTCTCGAGAAAATCGTCGGGATCGATGCCGTGGCGCGTCATCAGCCCGTTTAGCGTCGTGCCGTATTCCAGGTAGAGTTCCTTCTGCAGCTTGCGCGCATCCTCGCGCGACAAAGTCAGCAGCTCACCGACATAGGCGGTCATCTTCACGTCGATCTGCGCGAACAGATTCGAGTGATGCGGGTAGAGCGTGTTGTCGAGGTCGAAGACCCAGTCCGTGACATGGGCGAAGCGGGCGGGATCGGGTGTCGTTGTCATGATTTTCTTATGGCATGCCGGCGCCGACTTTATCCACAACTTCCACGCGTCACGAAGTGTGAAAATGGCCTCACGCCTCAAATTTTAACCGTCTCCGAAAGGTCGCCTTCAGTGCTTGCTGGCACAGAAGCAGTCCGTTGGGAGCAAGCGATGAGTGGCATAATTTTGAAGTCTGCAGCCGTGGCGTTCGCTTCGGTCGCCGTCTCGCTTTTGTTGACGCTGATTGTGGTTCCGGCAATGGGCTTTCCGGTCAGCCGCACAGTCTGGCTGACTTCGACCCTTTGCCCGCTGCTGCTTGCCTGGATCGCCAGCGCCGGCACCTTCTGGCAGAGCGACCGGTTGAAGAGCGCGCATCGCGACCTCGCCCGTGCTCACGCCCAGCTTGCCGCCGCCCATAGGCGTCTGTCGGAGAAGGCGAGCCGCGACGACATGACCGGCATGCTCAACCGCGAGACCTTCTTCGCCTCGCTGGACGGCTCGCGCCGAAAGGCCGACCGCGGCGCGCTGCTCATCATCGACGCCGATCATTTCAAGACGGTCAATGACAATTTCGGTCACCTGACCGGCGACGATGCCTTGCTCTTGATAGCGCGCGCCATCGAGCGTGGCGTGCGCGGTGGCGATGTGCTCGGCCGCATCGGCGGCGAGGAGTTCGCGGCCTTCCTGATCGGCGCCACCGAGCCGGAAGCCAAACGTGTCGCCGAGCGTATCCGCCGCGAAGTCGAGCTGATCCGGTTCCGTCCCGTCGATGAGCGCCTGGTGCCGCTGACCGTCTCGATCGGCGGCATCACCTGCGGCGAGAGCGCCACCGTCTCGGAGCTGATGCGCGCCGCCGACCGCAGGCTCTACGAAGCCAAGCACCGCGGCCGCAACATCTCGATCCTCGATCGCGATATCTCGGAAGCAGCCTGACACAGGCAACACTTGGTCACGGCAAGCGGGCGCGCATTAGCAAAGTCCTAACCATGTCCATATTCAACCGGGCTAAACTTACCCGTGTAATGGGGTTTTCATCTAGGTTTGGCACAAAATTGGCCTCCCCGGCGGTGCGTGTGCTGTTCAGGGAATGGCAGGCGTGAATCGAAGCCCCATCGAAAGACGTGTCATGAGCCGTATCATAAAGAAAATGTCGCGCCGCACGCTCGTGCAGGCGCTTATCGCCCTGCCTATGTTGTCGTTCTTCCGCAACCAGCCGGCCGTCGTCGACCCCGACGAGATCGTCGAGGTCAATGGCTGGATCCTGCGGCGGAGTGACCTCGCATGATCTTCGACAGTTACGAGGCCTATAAGCAGGCCGGCTTCAAACCGAAGGCCTGCATTCTCGGTTCCGGCCCGGCCGGCACCACCATCGCCAGGAAGCTGGGTGCTGCCGGCATTCCGGTGGTCGTGCTCGAGGCCGGCTCGCGCGAATTCAGCGACGAGTCCCAGGATTTCTACCGCGGCAAGACGGTCGGCGATTTCTATTTCGACCTCGACATCACCCGGCTGCGCTTCATGGGCGGCTCGTCCAACCATTGGGCCGGCTGGTGCCGTGTGCTCGACAAGCAGGATTTCGAGCCCAAGACCTGGGCGCCGGACACCGGCTGGCCAATCAGCCGCGCCGATATCGAGCCCTATCTTGCCGAAGTCCACGACATATTGGAGCTTCCGGATTTCCGTCCGGATGTGCCGGTTTCAGACGACATCCGCTGGGTCCAGCTGATCAAGAGCCCGGCCGTGCGCTTCGCCGACAAGTTCGGCGACGAGCTCGACGCGAGCAAGAACATCGCCGTCGTGCTCAACACCTATGCGACCGAACTTGCCGGCGACGGCAAGCGCGTCACCGGCGCGAAATTGTGGTCGAACGGGCAGGACGCCGGCACCTTCAGCGCCGACTATTTCATCACCTGCACCGGCGGGCTGGAGAACTCCAGGCTGCTTTTGTGGTCGAACCAGCGCTCCAATGGCGGTGTGGTGCCGAATGCCACGGCGCTTGGCCGCTACTGGATGGAGCATCCGACCTTCGAAGGCGGCAACGCCATTCTCGCCAACTATTCGGAGTTCGAGGTCGATGCTTCGAACGAAGCGTTCTTCTCGCCGACGCTTGCGGCGATGGAACGCCTGCAGATCATGAACTTCGGCATCCGGCTGATCGAGACGCCCTATCCAAACGTCAAGCGGCTGATCGCCGACCTCGCCTGCACGGCGCCTAGCATGGCGGAGTGGATGTCGTCGAAGCTCGACCAGAACCTGCGCTGCGCGGCTCAGCTCTATGTCGCCTGGGAACAGGCGCCGCTCGCCTCCAATCAGATCGAGTTGTCGAAGACCGATGTCGACCACGCCGGCGTGCCGCGCATCGAGTTGCACTGGAAAAAGTCGCCACTCGAGCACCGCACCTTGCTTGAGGGGCTGAAGCTCTTCGGCACGACGATGGCTGCGAAGAATCTCGGCCGCGTGCGCATCGACGACTGGATCAGCAATGGCGCCGATTATCCGACCAATGAGGAGACGGCGGGGCACCACCATATGGGCGGCACCCGCATGGGCACCGACGTCACCAAAAGCGTCGTCGACGCCAATTGCAGGGTGCACGGCATGGACAACCTCTATGTCGGCGGCTCGTCGGTGTTCTGCACGTCGGGCCAATGCAACCCGACGACGACCATTACCGCGCTCGCCTGCCGCCTGGGCGATCATCTGAGCAAGGTAATCGCCGTCTGACGCCAGCCTTGACCTCGCGCCGCCCTACTGGGGCCTAGTCTGCAGAAGTCCGGCGTCGACGCTATCCGGCAAACGTGGGTGACTTGGCCCCGGTATTGATGCCGTGATCATGGCATCCCGCGGCAAGAGGACAACCATCTTCGCTTTGTTGTCAGGCCAGAGAGGCTTTCCGGCCAACAGGAATACGGTGGCGAGGCAGCACGCCGCCAGGATTGCGGCACATAGGTTTGCAATGATCTTGCCAAGCTGCACGCGCGTCTCCCGAGGACATCCGAACACCCGCCAATGTTCGATGTGGCGGGTGTTCGGTTAACCGACGAATGAAGGGACTCATATTCGCCTGTCTGATGCCAAATGGGATAACAGCCCATATGTTTCAGCCTAGGGACCAATGCGCTGCGACATCCGACTTAGGTCGCAATTGCGGGATCGGGGACAAACGGGACATTTCTTCCGGCGCATCGGTCGAGCCCAATCAACTTCAACGGCCGACGCATGGCTCACCTCGTCAAAAGCAAGAGCCGAACCGGCCGCTGTGGCAAGCTGGGCTCAGAAGCCGAAGACGGCAACGCGCAGTAACACGGCCGTGGCCGCCAGGCAAACGACCAGGATGCCGAGGCCGATGGGTGAGCCCCAGCCATACCATTCCATCGCCAGCTTGGCGTAATTGTACTCTTCGGCCGGGGTCAGCGGGGCGCGGGTTTGGGTATCGAACATTTTTAGATTCTCCGTGTTGGCGGCGGCATTTGGGTCTTGCCAAGAGGGGCAGGGCGGCCGCATATTGTTAGCGTCGTCTTAATGTTAGACAAAATGATAGTTAGATGATCGAAACAAAATCGTCAAGTATGAATCGTGCTGAAATGGATGCGGCCATCGGGGTCGCCATCATGCGCTGGCAGGATGCGACGCAGTCCTATGACGAGGCAGTGGGGGCCAAGGTCGGCCTGGGCGCGGCTGAGCGGCTCTGCCTCGGCCTGCTGCAGACCGGACCGCAATCGGCAGGCGCGATCGCGATCGCCACCGGCTTGACGCCGGCCGCGGTGACATCGCTGATCGACAGGCTGGAGGCACGCGGCATGCTGACCCGCACCCGCAGCCTGGAAGACAGGCGCAAGGTGGTCGTCGAGCAAACCGAAACGACCAGGAAATTCGCCGAGCGCTATTACGGCCCGATCGCCCGCGAAGGGCAAAAACTGCTCGCCGGTTTCAGCGACGCCGAACTCGCCACGGTGTTGCGCTTCGTGACAGCCGCCCTTGAGCTGCAGAACGAACAGCTGACGCGGCTCAAGGCTGAAGCGGAGGAGGCTGGCTGACGGCCAGGGCAGCTGTCGAAGGCCTGCCTGGAAAAGCTGAAAGCGGTTCAGCAGTCTGTCTGGCCGCTGAACCGCTCCCGAAGGTCGATTGGGCGATAACCGACCTTACACGGTGGCCGGATCGAGCGCCGGCTGGTCCTTGAACCGGCTAACGATGCCGGCGAGGTCGGCGTTGCCGAAGGCGTCGCGCAGCACGTCGAAGGACGGCAGCACGAAATAAGCGCGCTGGAACTTGTCGATCTCATAGCCGGTGCGCATCACCGTCTCGAGCTTGAACGGCACATGATGCGCGTCCTTGCTCTCGACAGCGAACTGCAATTCGGTGAAGGACGACATCAGCCCGGCGCCGAAGGCCTTCACTGGCTGGCCGGGTTCCTGGATCAGGCCGTACTCGGCGCTGTACCAGTAAAGCCTTGTAATCATCTCGTCGCCGCCCAGCGCGATCACGTCCTCGGCCTTCTGGCCATACATCTGCATGAAATCGGCGAACACAGGCTGTGTCAGGATCGGCACATGGCCGAAGAAGTCGTGGAACATGTCCGGCTCGACGATGTAGTCGAGCTCTTCGCGGGTCCGCAGCCAGTTGGTGACCGGGAAGCGGCGGTTGGCGAGATGATCGAAGAACGGTCCGGGCGGGATCAGGCCGGGCACTGCGACGATCTTCCAGCCGGTCAGCTTGCTGAGCTTCTCGCTCACTTCGTCGAAGTCCGGAATCCGGTCGAGCAGGCCGAGCGAAGCGACGCCGTCGAGATAGGAGCGGTGCGCAAGCTTCTGCGTCAGCTTGGTCTGGCGGTCGCACAGCGTGCGCCACACCGCCTGCTCCTCGGATGAATAATTGTATCCTTGAGCCACTGTGAAATCGCTGTGGCAGACCGAATAGTCGCCGCGCAGCCCTTGCGCCGCGCAGTCGCGGGCGTAGTCGGCAACACTCATCGTCATCATTTCCTCCTCAAGATCGTGATCCTTGGATCGTGAAGAGGAGTTTAGGGTCATCCGACGAGGCAAATCAGCCTTGTTTCTGGAAGGCAGGCCGTTTCTGAGGTAAAGACACTCATTCCAACAATGGATCGAGAAAATATGCCTCATTTCGACGAATTCGAGATCAAGATGCTCGACATCCTGCAGCGCGATGGGCGCAAGCCGGTGTCCGAGCTGGCGCAAGAGATCGGCCTGTCGACCACGCCATGCGCGCGCCGCTTCGACGCGCTGCAGGAAACCGGCATCATCCAGGGCTTTGCCGCCGTTATCAGCCGCCGTGCCGTCGGCCTCACCGTCGAGGTCTTCATCCAGGTCCGGCTGGTGAGCCACAGCGACGGCTCGCCGGAAAGTTTCATTGCCGCCGTGCAGCGCATGGACGAGGTCTCGTCCTGCTGGACGATGACCGGCGACCACGATTTCCTGCTGCATGTCCTGGTGCCGTCGGTGGATGAACTGAACGCCTTCGTCATGCACCGGCTGATGCGGCTTCCCGGCGTCCGCGATGTCCACACCCAGCTCGTGCTGCAGAACATCAAGGGCCCCGGTCACGTGCCGCTTGCTCATTTGAAGCGATAGCACTCTCTCCGATCGGAAATCTCCGGGAAAGCTGCTTGGAAACTGCTCAATCGCGCCAAGGCGGCTTCGTCTTCGGCAAACACCAATGGTGGACCATTTTGGAGGTCCGCCATGAACATCGTGCTGATCAACCCGCCGCACACCGCCATCGGTAGTCGCGTGCCCGACGACCATCTGCCACCGCTCGGCCTGTTGGCGATCGGCGGTCCGCTGATCGATTCAGGCCATGGCGTGCGGCTGGTCGATGCGGAATTCGGGCCGATGCCGCTCGCCATTCTTGTCGAGGACGCCCTGAGCGGCGATCCGGACTTCGTCCTGATCGGCCATTCCGGCTCGACCTCGGCGCATCCGACGGCGCTCAGTATCGCCGGGATGGTCAAGGCGCGCGCGCCAGGGGTCATCGTCATCTATGGCGGCGTCTTCCCGACCTATCATTGGCGCGACATCCTCACCGAGACCGATGTCTTCGACGTCATCGTGCGCGGCGAGGGCGAGGCGACCGTGACGGCGCTGGTCGAGGCCATCGAAATGCGCCAGCCGCTGGCAGGCGTCGCCGGCATCGCCTATCGCGACGACCTCGGCCGTCCCGCCGCCACGCAGGCTGCGATGACCATTGCGGACCTCGACGCCTATCGCGTCGGCTGGGAACTGATCGACCATCATCGCTATAGTTATTGGGGCGGCAAGCGCGCCGTCGTCATGCAGTTTTCACGCGGCTGCCCGCATCTGTGCAACTATTGCGGCCAGCGCGGCTTCTGGACCCGCTGGCGCCATCGCGACCCCGTCAAATTCGCCAAGGAGATTGCCTGGCTGCATCGCGAGCACGGCGTCGAGCTGATCAACCTCGCCGACGAGAACCCGACCTCCTCGAAGAAGGCTTGGCGCGCCTTTCTCGACGCCATGATCGCCGAGAACGTGCCGGTGCTGATCGTCGGCTCGACCCGCGCCGACGACATCGTGCGCGACGCCGATATCCTCCATCTCTATCGCAAGGCGGGCGTCATACGCTGGCTGCTTGGCATGGAGAACACCGACGAGGAAACGCTGTCGTTGATCCGCAAGGGCGGCAGCCCCAAATCCGATCGAGAAGCGATCCGGCTGCTCAGGCGGCACGGCATCTTGTCGATGGCAACCTGGGTCGCAGGCTTCGAGGACGAAACGCTGCGCGATCTCTGGCGCGGCTTCCGCCAGCTCATCGCCTATGATCCCGACCAGATCCAGGCGCTCTATGTCACGCCGCATCGTTGGACGCCGTTCTTCCGCATCGCCAGCGACCGCAAGGTGATCCAGAAAGATGTGCGGCTGTGGGATTACAAGCATCAGGTGATGCACATGACGCGGCTGAAGCCGTGGATGCTGTTCTTCTCGGTCAAGCTCATCGAGGTCGCGGTGCAATCCAGGCCGAAAGCTCTGGCGCGAATCCTGTTCCACCCCGATCCCGAGCAGCGCCATTCGATGCGCTGGTACACCAGGATGGGCCGCCGCGTCTGGTTTCGCGAAGTCTGGGGTTTTGTCGCCAGCGACCGCCGTGTGACCGACGGCCCGACCCTTGCCGAATTCTGGGGCGCGCCGCAGGACGCCGAGGAGGAATCGATGATCGTCAGACGCCAGCCGCGCAAGCCGGCCGCGCCCGTCATCGAAGGTCGGCGCCCTTCGGCGGACAGAAGATTAGCTGGCTGATTATGGCACGATCAGAGTGCCTGCGCCGTGCTCGGTGAACAGCTCCAGCAGCACCGAATGCGGCGTCTTGCCGTTGAGGATGACGACGCCTTCGACGCCGCGCTCGATCGCCTCGATGCAGGTCTCGACCTTGGGGATCATGCCGCCCGACACGGTGCCGTCCTTGATCAGCGCCTTGGCTTCGGCCACCGTCAGCTCGTCGATCAGCTTCTTGTTCTTGTCGAGCACGCCGGGCACGTCGGTCAGGAACAAGAGGCGTGTGGCCTGGCAGGCGCCGGCAATGGCGCCGGCAAAAGTGTCGGCATTGATGTTGTAGGTGTGGCCGTCGCGGCCGGGCGCCACCGGTGCCAGCACCGGGATCATCTCGGAGCTTGCCAGAAGGTCGAGCAGCGTGCGGTCGACCTCGACCGGTTCGCCGACGAAGCCGAGATCGAGCACCCGCTCGATGTTGGAATCCGGATCGATCATCGTCTTGCGCGCCTTTTCGGCGAACACCATGTTGCCGTCCTTGCCGCACAGTCCGATCGCCCATTCGCCCTCGGCGTTGATCAGGGCCACGATCTCCTTGTTGATCGAGCCGGCCAGCACCATCTCGACGATCTCGACCGTCTTCTGGTCGGTGACGCGCAGGCCGCCTTCGAATTTGGATTCGATGCCCATCTTGGAGAGCATGGCGCCGATCTGCGGCCCGCCGCCATGGACGACGATCGGGTTGACGCCGGACTGCTTCAAAAGCGCGATGTCGCGGGCGAAGGCCTTGCCGAGCTCGATGTCGCCCATGGCATGGCCGCCATATTTCACCACGACCGTCTTGTTCTCGTAGCGCTGCATATAGGGCAGTGCCCTGGAAAGCAGCGCGGCCTGCATTTCGGCGGTGGCGGCGATGTCCGTCATCGGTCTGGTTCCTGACTGGCAAGGGTGGCGGCCTCTTAGCGGGAATTGCCGCAGGTCGCAAACGGCTTTGCGGTCACAATGATGAAATCTGCCGGACTGGTCTAGGCGGGCACCTTGAGTAGCGCGCGCCGCTTGAGCCATCCGGAAATCTTCTCCATCTGCGCGGCGAAGGACAACAGCGTCTCTTCGTCGCCCGGCCGTCCAGCGGCCTGGATGCCGAGCGGCAGGCCGCCTGCCGTGACATGCACCGGCAGCGCGATCGAGGGCTGGCCGCTGACATTCTGGATCGCCGGCCAGTGGGTGAACCACAGGCTCCGGTCCATCAGCTGGCCAAACAGCGACTTGACCTTGAGCAGGTCGGTGAGATGCAGCTTGTCGAGCAGGTTTTCGATCAGCTCGTCCGCGCCCTTCGGGTCCATCGAGCCGCATTCAAGCGGCGGGTGCGCGATGATCGGCATCAGCACGGCGTCGTAGCGCGCGGTCTCTTCGATAAGCCGCCGCGAAGTGGCATTGAGCCGCTGCAGCCCGTCATAGACCTCGCCGGCCGACAGCATTTCGCCGAGACGGCTGAGCACGCGCGTCGCGCGCTCGACCTCGCCGGTCACCGGCCGTCCCAGGCGTTCCGCCTCGCCGCGCATCGTACCGGCGACGGCCGAGCCGACCGTCTTGCAGAAATCGGCGAAGAAGTCGCGGCCGATAAAGGGCAGGTCGATCTCTTCCGCCGTGTGGCCGCCCTCTTGCGCCAGCGCCACCGCGGTGTCGAGCGCGGCAATCGTCTCTGCCGAGATCGGCAGGCCGAGTGGCGATTTGCGGTAGACGGCGAGGCTGAGCTTGCCGGGGTCGCGCGCGGCTGCCGCTGCAAACGTGCCTTTGGGCGCGCGCGCCGCATAAGGCGACAGCGGGTCGGCGCCATGGGTGAGGTCGAGCAACAGTGCCGTGTCGCGCACCGAGCGGCTGACGGCATGGTCGACGACCATACCATACCAGCTCTCGCTGATCAGCGGCGTCAGCGGCACGCGACCACGTGAGGTTTTTAAGCCCACCAGTCCGCTGCAGGCCGCCGGCACGCGGATCGAGCCGCCGCCGTCGGAGGCATGCGCGGCCGGAACGACGCCCGCCGCGACGAGGGCGGCCGCGCCGCCGGACGAGCCGCCGGTGGTGTGATCGGTGTTCCACGGGCTGCGCGTGATGCCGAAACGCGCGGACTCCGTCATCAATCGCAGGCCGTGCTCGGGCGTCGTGCTGGTGGCGATCGGAATGAGCCCCGCGGCGAGATAGCGCTCGACCATCACCGAGTTGAAGTCGGCGATGTGGGGTGGGATGCGGCTGCCGCCATGGATCGGCACGCCCTTGATGCCGATGCCGAGATCCTTGAGCGCGAACGGCACGCCGGCAAGCGGCAACTGCCGGTCCACAGTCTTGGCCCGGGCCCGCGCCGCTTCGTAAAGCTGCGTCGCTATCGCGTTGATGTCGGGCCGCGTCGCCTCGGCGCGTGCGATCGCCGCGTCGACCAGTTCATCGGGCGAGATTTCGTTTCGATGCACGAGATCGGCAAGGCCGGTCGCATCCTGTTCCCAAAGCACGCGTTCAACCGACATCGGCGCCCCTCTTTTTTGAAAAGGCTAGAGCAATTCCAGGAAAAGTGTGAGCGGTTTTGCGTCCGGAATTGCCTCGAAACAAAGGGGCAGGTTTGCTTGGCAACGCCAATGACGGACGCGCGAACGGGTTGGCACCGCTCATGGCGACCTTTCGTGGACAACGTCGCTGACCGGTTGCAATTAAATCGCAATCTTCTAATTTGCCTGCATGGTGCCGCAGGACATCAGCAAGCTGATCGTCCGGACTTCGATGAAGGACCGGGCAGCGTTCGATCTGCTCTACAAGCAGACCAGCTCGAAACTTTTTGGTGTCTGCCTTCGTGTATTGAAGGACCGGGGAGATGCGGAAGAAGCACTGCAAGAAGTCTTCGTCAAAGTCTGGACGAAGGCGGACCGCTTCGCGGTTTCCGATCTAAGTCCGATTTCCTGGCTGGTGGCCATTGCACGCAACCATGCGATCGATCGCATTCGGGCGCGGCGCAGCCCTTCCGCCAACATCGATACGGCCCTCGACGTCGCTGACCCGGCGCCGGGACCCGAGGCCATGGCTGTGGCGGGCGGCGAAACCGAACGCATCTACCATTGCCTCGACGAACTGGAAAAAGACCGGGCGGCGGCCGTCCGGGGCGCCTATCTGAACGGCGAAAGCTATGCCGAGCTGGCGGAACGTCACAACGTGCCGCTGAACACGATGCGGACTTGGCTGCGGCGAAGCCTGCTGAAACTTAGAGAATGTCTGGAAAGATGACGCTGGCAGAGGATAACGGACCGGAACGTGGAGGCGACGACCTGCTCGCCGCCGAATACGTTCTCGGCGTTCTGGCAGCCGACGAGCGCCAGATCGCTTCCCGCCGCATCGACGCCGAAACGGCCTTCGCCGGTCTGGTCGATGCCTGGGAGGTTCATTTCGCGCCGATGGCGTCCGCCTATGCCGCGGTCGAGCCGCCGGCGTCCGTGAAGGTGGCGATCGACCGCCGGCTGTTTGCCTCCTCTGCCGCCACATCCACCGCGCCGAGCGCCGGCATGTGGTCGAGCCTGGTGTTCTGGCGCGGCCTTGCCGCCGCCGCGATCGCCGCCTTGGCCGTCTATGTCGCTTTGCCTTATGTGAACCCGCCGACGCCGCAGCCCGAGACCAGGCTGGTCGCGTCGCTCGCCGCCGACAACAGCAATGTCAAATACCTCGCCGTCTATGACGCGGCCCGTCACGAGGTCGGCCTGTCGCTGGTCTCCGGCGATCATGGTGCCGGCAAGGACTTCGAGCTGTGGATGATCGAGGGCAAGAACGCGCCTGTGTCGATGGGTGTTATCCCCGCCGGCCAGACTGCGCGCCTCGCCGTCACGCCTGCGGTCCAGCAGAAGCTCGCGCAAGGCGCCGTTCTCGCCGTCAGCCTTGAGCCGACAGGCGGTTCGCCGACCGGCCAGCCGACCGGCCCGGTCGTTGCCGCGGGTGACCTGAAGGGCATCTGACCCTCAGCTGAAAGTATCTCTAAAGACTAATACAGGTCTAATTCGTCGATTGGTGTCGGCGGGCAGGAATTTTGCCGTCCTGGAGAATGGCGCCGTGAAATTGATTCGTGAACAAAAAACTTAAGGGGTTCGCGAAACTAAGTTTTTCCAGAGCCGTATCTCCTTGCATTCCCAAGCACGGGAAAAATCACCTGAGGAGACTGACTTTATGCGTAAACTCGCTACCCTTTTGCTCGCCACCACGATTGGCTTTCCCGCGCTAGGCGCTGTTGCCTATGCCGATAATCCGATGGTCGGCGGCGCCGCCATGTATGCCAACAAGAACATCGTCGAGAATGCCGTCAATTCGAAGGACCACACGACGCTGGTCGCCGCCGTCAAGGCCGCGGGCCTCGTCGAGACGCTGCAGGGCGCCGGCCCCTTCACGGTCTTCGCGCCGACCAACGAAGCCTTTGCCGCACTTCCCGCCGGCACTGTCGACACGCTGCTCAAGCCCGAGAACAAGGACAAGCTGGTCAAGATCCTGACCTGCCATGTCATTGCGGCCAAGGCGCTTGCCACCGATGTCGCGGCGATGGCCAAGGCCGATGGCGGCACGCACAAGGTGAAGACCGTCGGCGGCTGCGAGCTGTCGCTCAAGGCGGAAGGCGGCAAGGTCACCGTGACCGATGAAAATGGCAATGTCGCCAACGTCACCATCGCCGATGTCGAGCAGTCCAACGGCGTCATCCATGTCATCGACAAGGTTCTCTTGCCGAAGATGTAACCGACGCGACGGGCCGGTCGGGACTGGCCCGGACCGCGCTCACTCCCAGTTCAAATATCTCGCATCCATCACACCAAGGAGACTGACACCATGCGTAAATTCGCCACCCTTCTGCTCGCCTCCGCAATCGGCCTTTCCGCGCTTGGCAGCGTTGCCTACGCCGCCAATCCGAGAGTCGGCGGCGCGCCGATGTATGCCAAGAAGAACATCATCGAGAACGCCGTCAATTCGAAGGACCACACCACGCTCGTCGCCGCCGTCAAGGCCGCGGGCCTCGTCAACACGCTGCAGGGCGCCGGGCCTTTCACCGTCTTTGCCCCGACCAACGAAGCCTTCGCCGCGCTCCCGCCTGGCACCGTCGAGACGCTGCTCAAGCCCGAGAACAAGGACAAGCTGGTCAAGATCCTGACCTGCCATGTCATTGCCGCCAAGGCGATGGCCGCCGATGTCGCCAAGATGGCCAAGGCCGATGGCGGCGCGCATGTGGTCAAGACGGTTGGCGGTTGCGAGCTGACGCTCAAATCCAAGGGCGGCAAGGTGACCGTGACCGACGAGAACGGCAATGTCGCGCATGTCACCATCGCCGACGTCCGCCAATCCAACGGCGTCATCCACGTCATCGACAAGGTTCTCTTGCCGAAGATGTAACAAAGCGGGCCTGGCCGGCGAAGAATATTTCGAACCGCGCCGGCCGCAAAGATCCGCGATCCGGCAAGAGTGTGCTCCGCGTCGTCCTGGAAAGGCGATGCGGAGCAGCATTGTTAAAGGCGTCACCGGCTTTTGATTTTCCGGAGGCCCCCTAGTTTGGCAAAACAGGTCAGGAGGAACGGCCATGAACCGTCGTGACATTCTCTGGAGCGGGGCTGCCGGCGCCGCTCTCATCATCGGCTCCGGGGCGCTTCTGCGCACGGGCGGGTCGAGCCCGGCTTTGGCCGCGGAGACCTTCGAGGTCACCAAGACCGATGCCGAATGGCACGCCATTCTCTCCGACGCCGCCTTCGACGTGCTGCGCAAGCAGGGCACCGAATATCCCGGCACCAGCCCGCTGCTCAACGAGCACCGCAAGGGCGTCTTCGCCTGCGCCGGCTGCGACCTGCCGGTCTATTCGTCCGAGACCAAGTTCGATTCCGGCACCGGCTGGCCGAGCTTCTACCAGGAAATCGCCAATTCCATAGGCAAGACCGTGGACCGCTCGCTCGGCATGACCCGCACCGAAGTCCACTGCCGCCGCTGCGGCGGCCATCTCGGCCATGTCTTCGACGATGGCCCGCCGCCCACCGGCCTGCGCCACTGCATCAATGGCGTGGCGCTGAGTTTCAAGCCGGCCGCCGCCTGAGGCCTTCCTGCCTCCGCAACCAGCGATCAGCCATTTATTCTGCCCGTAAATGAATGACCCCGGAAATCGTCGCCGATTTCCGGGGTCACGCGTGAGGATGCCAGGCGGGGGTTCTGGCTCCTCAATGGCCTCCGCCGCCACCGCCGCCCTGCTGGGCCGGCTTGTTGATGAACAGCACGAAGAATCCGAGCGAGGCGAACAGCACCGTCAGCATCATGAACACGTCCATGAAGGACAACAGCGCGGCCTGCTGCTGGACCATGCCTGACAGTTTCGAGATCGCGGCGCTGGTCGCGTCGAGACCGGCGGTCTGCTCGAAATTGAGCGTCATGTTCTGCAGCTTGGTCTGCGCGGCGGCGCTGCCCCACTGCACATGCTCGGCGAGCCGTGCGTAGTGGAACGCGTTGCGGTTGATCAGCACGGTGTTGATCACGGCAAGGCCGACGGCGCCGCCGAGGTTGCGGGTCAGGTTGAACAGGCCCGACGCATTCTTCAGCCGGTCCGGCGGCAAGGTGCCGAGCGCAATGTTGTTGATCGGCACCATGCACAGCATCATCGAACAGCCGCGCAGGATCTGCGGGATCAGGAGCTCGTAGAAATCCCAGTCGGCGGTGAGATGCGTCATCCACCAGGTGCCCGTGGCGAAGCCCAGGAAGCCGATCATCATCATCAGCCGCAAATCGATCTTGTTCGACAGGATGCCGGCAATCGGCGCTGTGAAGAACATCGCTAGGCCGCTGACGAACAGCGCCTCGCCGATCATCATCGAATCGTAACCGCGAATACGGCCGAGGAACACCGGATAGAGATAGGTGAGCCCGTAAAGGCCGATGCCGACGACGAAGGAGAACAGCGAGCCGAAGGCGAAGTTGACGTTGGTGAAGGCCTTGAGATCGACGATAGGTTCCTCAGCCGTGAACACACGCCAGAAGAATATGGCCCCGCCGATGGTCATGATGACAGCGCAGGCGAACACCGCCGGCTCCTGCAGCCAGTCATGGTTGGGGCCTTCCTCCAGCACATACTCCATGCAGCCGAGGAAGGCGGCCATGCCGACCAGGCCCCACCAGTCGAACTTGCTGAACAGCTTGAGGTTCGGCTTGTCGAAGTCGATCAGCGACCAGGCCGCGGTCGCCACCAATATGCCGGGCACGACATTGATCAGGAACAGCCAATGCCATGAGAAAGCGTGGCTGATATAGCCGCCGACTGTCGGGCCGATGGTCGGCGCCAGCGTCGCAACCAGGCCGATCATCGGCGAGACGACGGCGCGGCGCGACGGCGGGAAAATGGTAAAGGCAGCCGCGAAGACGCTCGGGATCATGCCGCCGCCGATGAAACCCTGGATGGCGCGGTAGACGATCATCTGGTCGATATTGGTGGCTGTCGCGGCAAGCGCGCTGGCCGCGGTGAAGCCGGCGGCGGCGATGGTGAACAGCACGCGCGTCGACAGCATCCGGCTGAGGAAACCCGACAGCGGGATCATGACGACTTCGGCGATCAGATAGGCGGTCTGCACCCACGGAATTTCATCCGAGCTGGCGCTGAGGCCCGCCTGGATCTCGGCCAGCGAAGCCGACACGATCTGGATGTCGAGGATCGCCATGAACATGCCAAACACCATCGCCAGGAAAGCGATGACGCGCCGCGTCGATATGGTGTCAGGGACTGCCGGCCTTGCCGGCGGCGCTCCTGCTGTCAGGGTTGCGGTTGCCATCTCATGGCCTCCCTAGAGCAATTCCAGGAACACGGGTCCGTCCGGAATTTGCATCAGACAAAGACTGGGCGGGCTGGACGGTTCGGCGCTCAACCAGCCACCGAACCGTCCCCCCAAAGTGTTTAGTTGGTCGTGCTGGCGGGCGCGGTCCGGCTGTCGACCGCGACGACCACGCTCAGCCCGGCGCGCAGCTTGCCGGTCTTCAAGACATCGGCCGGCACGTCGATCCTCACGGGCACGCGCTGCACCACCTTGGTGAAGTTGCCGGTGGCGTTTTCAGGCGGCAGCAGCGAGAACACCGCGCCTGAGGCCGGCGCCAGCGACGAGACGGTGCCTTCGAAGGTCTGGCCATCGATGGCGTCGACGGTGATGCGCACCTTCTCGCCCGGCACCATCCGGCCAAGCTGCGTTTCCTTGAAGTTGCCGACGATGTAGAGCTTGTCCATCGGCACGACGACAGCGAGCTTCTGGCCGGGGCTGACGAGATCGCCCTGCTCGACAGAGCGGTTGCCGACGACGCCGTCATAAGGCGCCTTGAGCACGGTGAAGGCGAGGTCGCGGGTGGCCTTGTCTCGGGTCAGCTGCAGGGAAGCGAGCGTCGAGGCCGATTCCGCGCGCTGGGCCTCCAGCACGCCGATATTGGCCTGCGCGGCGGCGATCTGCGCATCGGCGCCGACAAGCGCGGCTTTGGCCTGATCGAGCGCGGTCTGCGCGTCGTCGAGCTGCGCCTGCGTGCCGACATGAGTCTTGAGCAATTGCGCCGCGCGCACCTGGGCGCGGCCTGCATTGTCGGCGGCGGCCTGGTCGGCAACCTTCGAGGCCTGGGCCTGTTGCAACGAGGCCTGGGCTGCCTTGGTTTGCGCGTCGATGCGGTCGAGCGTCTTGGCCAGGGTGGCGATCTGCGCCTCGGCCTGGGCAACAGCGATCTTGTAGTCGCCATTGTCGATGACGAACAGCGGATCGCCGGCCTTCACCTGCTGGTTCTCGCTCACCAGGACCTTGTCGATATAGCCCGAAATCTTTGGCGACACGAACGACATGTCGGCCTGGACATAAGCGTCGTCAGTGGAGATCATGAAGCGGCCGTCGGTCCAGTAGTCATAACCATACCAGGCGCCGGCGCCGAGCAGCGCAACGCCGATGATCGGCAACAGGAACGAACGCACCGAGCGCTTCTTCTTGGCCGGCGCTTCGGCTGCAGGCGGCGCAACCGGGGTGACGGGCTGCGTGGGGGCCTCCGGAGCTTCGGTCGAGGGTTGGACCTTGGCGTTGGGAAACGTGCGGACTTCGGCGGTGGCGGGCGCGTTGGAGGACATGGTCATCTCTCTGGATTGTCAGTCATACTGAACCGTTCGGTTCGAATTCGCCGTTGACATAGCGTGGAAAGAGGCCCATATCAAGTGCAAATCGAACCGAGCGGTTCGAAATATTTGCGAGGTGTGACTTTAATGGTCGAAACGACAGCCGAGAGCGATCTGCTCGACCTGCGCAAGGGCCGCCCGGCGGCCGGGCAGGATCCTGTTAAGCGGGCCCAGATCATCGAGGGCGCGCGCCGCGTCTTCATAGACAAGGGCTTCGAGGCCGCCTCGATGAACGACATTACGCGCGAGGCCGGCGTCTCCAAAGGCACCATCTATGTCTATTTCGAAAACAAGGAAGAGCTCTTCGAGGCTCTGATCGAGGAAGAGCGTGGCACCATTTTCAAGAACATGTACGAGGTGCTCGATCACTTTGACGATCTGCGCAAGACAATGGTGAGATATGGCGTGGTGCTCTCGACCAAGATCACCTCGGTCAGAGTCATCCAGGCGCAGCGCACCGTGGTCGGTGCCTCCGACAGGATCCCCGAGCTTGGCGCCCGCTTCTATGAGCGTGGTCCCAAACGCGGCCATGACAAGGTGATGTCCTTCCTCGTTGAGGCCGTCGAGCGTGGCCTGCTGAAGATCGACGATGTCGATCTCGCCGCTTATCAGTACATCGAGCTTTGTCTCGCCGGCCTGTTCCGGCAGTGCATTTTCTCCTACCGCACCAAGGCGCCGAGCCAGGCCGAGATCGAGCATATCGTGCGGTCAGGTGTGGATGTGTTCCTAAGGGCCTATGGCACCGAGAAGCTGTTCGCCGAGGAACGGGCATCCGAACCGGCTTGACCTCGTAAGCGGGCGTCCTTCGGCGAGCGGCGCTCGCCACAACAGGCATGGGTGCGCCTCACGCGCGAACGGGAAGGGTCGCGATGCGCGTTGGCAGCTCCAATGGAGCTGTGGGCTGCTTCGATCTCGCGCAGTTTTTTACGATCAAATCTGACCGTCAACGGCCTCATCACGGGGCTTTCGGAAGGACCTGTTAACCATCGCTTTCTATGTCTCGGGACACGTGCAACCGGCGAGTCTCGAGTATGACATCCAAGCGTTTCCCCCGTGCCAATCTTCCCGGTAGCTCGGCCTACGATAGCGACGACAATCATCCGCGGGACGTTGGGCGCCAAGGCGCGGGCGCGCAGCCGCAAGCGGCGCAAATTGTCCCGTTGCGCGCCGTGCCCACCGTCGAATCGAACACCGTTCGCGATGAGCCGTCCGATTCGACCGACGGCCAATTCAACCGTCCGACTTTCCAGAACTATTTCTTTCTAGCGCCCAATGTGCGTTTTACGCGCACGCCCGATTCCGACGCGGTAAAGCGCCCCGCGCCGCAGACGGAGGCCGCCACACAGCCGAAACCAAATCCCGCGGCGGCGCCTGTCAGGCCCGCGCCGCCGGCTCCGGTCCAGGCAAAGACCAATCCGGCGCGGCCGCTTGTCCGCACTGTCGCTGCTGCTCCCGCAACGACCGCCGCGCCGCCGCCACCTGTGGTTGCCGCTCCGGCGCCGAAGCCGCGCCCGACCGGCTTGCGCTGGTCCTATCTCTCCGATCACGCATTTTTCGAATTCGGCATGCCGTTCCTGGCCGAGCGTCTGGCACGGGCGCAGGCAGCGCAGCAATCCGCCGGGTCGTTGCCCGTTGTCCCGACTCCGGCGCCGCAACCGAGCCAGCCGCGCACCTCTCTCATGAGCGAGGCGACATCGTTCTACCGCGTCATCGAGTGGCGTTCCAATGCGACGCTCCAAGGCACGGCATCGATATCGGCGCCAGCCGTCGAGCCGGCCGTGCAGCCCGCTGCGGCGCACGTCGCATCGGCCTTGCCCGCAAAGAGTGCCCGGGCCGCCAGATCCTCGCCCTCGCTGCCCGTTGCCGGCAAGGTCGCGCCTGCCACAGTGTCGGCTGGTTACGAGCTTCCCTCCGAGGACCTTTTGCAGATGCCGCCGGAAGGCCAGGGCTTCTACATGTCCCAGGAACGGATGGAGCAGAACGCCGACCTGCTCGAAAGCGTGCTGGAGGATTTCGGCGTCAAGGGTGAGATCATCCATGTCCGCCCGGGCCCGGTCGTCACGCTCTATGAATTCGAGCCGGCGCCGGGCGTGAAGTCCAGCCGTGTCATTGGTCTGGCCGACGACATAGCCCGTTCGATGTCGGCCGTCTCGGCACGCGTCGCCGTGGTGCCGGGCCGCAACGTCATCGGCATCGAATTGCCCAACGAGACGCGTGAGACCGTCTATTTCCGCGAGCTGATCGGATCGGCCGGCTTCCGCAACACGTCCTGCAAGCTGGCGCTCGGCCTCGGCAAGACCATCGGTGGCGAGCCGGTCATCGCCGAACTCGCCAAGATGCCGCATCTTCTGGTGGCGGGCACCACCGGCTCGGGCAAGTCGGTCGCCATCAACACCATGATCCTGTCGCTGCTCTACCGGATGAAGCCGGAGGAATGCCGCCTCATCATGGTCGATCCAAAAATGCTCGAGCTCTCGGTCTATGACGGCATCCCGCATCTGCTCACCCCGGTCGTGACCGATTCCAAGAAGGCGGTAACGGCGCTGAAATGGGCGGTGCGCGAGATGGAGGATCGCTACCGCAAGATGGCACGGCTCGGCGTGCGCAACATCGACGGCTACAACGATCGCGCCGCAGGCGCCCGCGACAAGGGCGAAACCGTGGCCATGCAGGTGCAGGTCGGCTTCGAGAAGGGCACCGGCGAGCCGCTGTTCGAGGAGCGCGAAATCGATCTGGCGCCGATGCCTTACATCGTCATCATCGTCGATGAGATGGCCGACCTGATGATGGTCGCCGGCAAGGAGATCGAAGGCGCCATCCAACGGTTGGCGCAGATGGCGCGCGCCGCAGGCATCCATCTGATCATGGCCACGCAACGCCCCTCGGTCGATGTCATCACCGGCACCATCAAGGCCAATTTCCCGACCCGCATTTCCTTCCAGGTCACCTCAAAGATCGACAGCCGCACCATCCTCGGTGAACAGGGCGCCGAGCAGCTGCTCGGCCAGGGCGACATGCTGCATATGGTCGGCGGCGGGCGCATCGCGCGCGTGCACGGCCCCTTCGTGTCCGACCTCGAGGTCGAGAAGGTCTGCGCGCATCTGAAAGCCCAAGGCCGCCCCGAATATCTCGACACGGTCACCGCCGACGAGGAAGAGGATGAGGAAGCCGAAGACGCCGGCCCGGTCTTCGACAAGACCGCGATCGCCGAGGACGATGGCGATGCCCTCTATGAGGAAGCCATCAAGGTGGTCAAACGCGACAAGAAATGCTCGACCTCCTATATCCAGCGCCGGCTTGGCGTCGGCTACAACCGCGCCGCCTCGCTCGTCGAGCGTATGGAAAAGGAGGGGCTGGTCGGTGCGCCCAATCACGTCGGCAAGCGCGAGATCCTCACCGGGCGTCGCGATCGCGAGCCGGAACGCGACGAGACGGATTGATCCCTGACGGATCGGTCCCATCAGGCGGCGTCGGCTGCCGTCCCCCACGAGACATGCCGAACGCCAGCTTGACCTGACGGCCCCGAGGCTCGAACATCTAGAGGCGGGCCTCGACGGATCATCGGCCGCAAGGGAGATGGGCTCGGCGTAGCAGGCAGGTTGAGGTGGTCGATACAAAGCTCCAGTACCAGATGCGGCGCATCGTGGCGGACTTCAATGCCGGTCGCCACGACCAGGCGCGCCTGCTTTGCGAAGAAGGCCTTCGGCAGACGCCAGATGAACCGGCTCTCAACCATCTTCTGGCGGCCGTCCTGTTTGCAAAAGGAGAGATGGCGAAAGCTCGCGCCCATATTCATGCCAGTCTGTCGATCAGGGCCGACAACGCATCCGGTCATTTGCTCGCGGGACGGATAGCGCGGGCCGCGGGGGATTTTGAGCCAGCGCTCCACCATTTCGGGCGCGCAGCGGAATTGGCACCCGGCATTGCCGCGCTGCTCGAGCGGGCGCGCACGCTCGATGCGGTTGGCGACCGGGGCCAGGCGTATGAGGCGTGGCAGGCGGTGGCAAACGCCGATCCTACATCCGCCGAAGCGGCAGCGCGTCTAGGCCGCATTCTGTTTGAGGACGGCATGCCGGCCGAAGCAGCGCCCTTTCTGGAGCGTGCCGTCAAGGGCGATGCACCTGCCTCGGCATGGTTCGACCTCGCCCTTGTCAGGCAGGATCTGCATGACCACGCCACCGCTGCCGCCGCCTATCGCAAGGCATTGGAAAAGCGCCCGGATGATGCCGAGGCCTCGGTCAATCTAGGGGTCGCGCTTCAGGAAACAGGCGACATGGACGCCGCGATCCAAGCTTATCGAACAGCCTACCAGCAGCGCCCCGCAACATTCGGCACCATTGCGATGGCCCTGACGTCGGCGCCGCATGGACGGCTTTGGCTCGATCGCGAAGCGCTGAAGGGACTGCTCAGCGAGTTCTAGCGGGCACGCTTGTCGCGAAACTGCTTCCGGTAGACGCCGGGTCTGGCCAGGACGTCGGCGACGGTTTCCGCATAGGCGATCTCGCGAGCGGCATCGAAGCTTTCGAAGACGAGTTCGGGTGCTGCGCGCGGCACGGGAAAGCATTGCGCGACCGGCGTGCCCTTGGGCAGGACTCCCCGGAAATCCCGGTCGGTCCAGACCGCCGGGAAATTGATGCCGGCGTCCTGGAAATGATCTGAATCGACGACACCCGTCACCAGGCGGAAAGGAAGGTCGTCGCGGCTGACCGGGTGGGTGGCGAACAAGGACCAGCCTTCTTCCAGCTCAATTGTCCAGAAACTGTTGAATTTTACCGCCGCCAGCCCGTTGGCAAATGGCGCGCCGGCGAGTTGTTCAGCGACGTGGAAACTAATCGGAGACCGTGGGTAACCCTTCGTTGAAGGCTCGGGGATGTCCCAGTGCCATTCGAAGGCGCCGTTCTCCACCGCCACGTCGCATGGCAGTAGGATCATGAAGCCATGTGTCATGGCATCGACGAAGGGCGGACACTGTTTTACCGTTCGGATATCGCGGCCGTGGATCTCCGAATACGCTTTCGACGGCATTTTGCGCAGCCAGTCAGGCAGGACCGTGCGTGCCGGCACGGGTTGCGGCAGTGTCTCGGCAAGTGCAGGGTCGCAACGGAAAACAATGCGCATGGTTTAACCTTAGCACGCCGCGCAATTTGACGGTTTGCCACGGGGTGGTCAACGGCGAGCGCCTCGTTGTCAGCCGCCGTTCGCCACCAAGGCGATCGCGGCGCGCAGCTCGTCGAGGCCCTCGGCCTTTTCCGATGACGTCGCCAGAACGACGGGAAAAGCCGCTGGCCGCTTCTTGATCCTGGCCAACGTCTCCTCGATCAGCCTCGGCACGCCGGCGGCCTTGATCTTGTCGGTCTTGGTCAGCACCACCTGATAGGAGACAGCCGCCTTGTCGAGCAGCGTCAGCACTTCCTCGTCCTTGGCCTTGATGCCGTGGCGCGCGTCGATCAGCACATAGACGCGCTTCAGCGTCACGCGGCCCTGCAGATATTCGAAGATGAGCTTGGTCCACTCATCGACCTTGTCCTTCGGCGCGCTGGCATAGCCGTAGCCCGGCATGTCGACCAGCGCCATCGGCGGCAGGTCGACGCCTTCCCCCGAAAACCCGTCCGGCACGAAATAGTTGAGCTCCTGCGTGCGGCCCGGCGTGTTGGAGGTGCGCGCCAGCCCTTTATGGCCGACCAGCGCGTTGATCAGCGACGACTTGCCGACATTGGAGCGGCCGGCAAAGGCGATCTCGGGCGGTCCTTCCGGCGGCAGGAATTTCATCGACGGCACGCCGCGGATGAAGATCCACGCGCGGGTGAAAAGCTCGGCGCTGATCACGGTTGTATTTGGCGCGTTCAAACCGCTGCCTCCAGTCTGGTAATGTCGGCGCCACGGATGGCGTTGAGGTTGCGGCTGATCTTGTCTACCGGCCAGTCCCACCAGGCTGCCTTCAGCAGGCGCCGCACCGTGAAATCGTCGAAACGCATTTTTACCACCTTGGCCGGATTGCCAGCAAAGATCGCATAGGGCGGCACGTCGTGCGTGACAACCGATTTCGCGGCAATGATGGCGCCGTGGCCGATCTTCACCCCCGGCATGATCACCGCATCCATGCCGATCCACACATCATTGCCGACGATCGTGTCGCCGCGAACCTCCTTCGACCAGGTCTGCGGGTCAAAACCGTCCTCCCAGCCATGGCCGAAAATGTTGAACGGATAGGTCGAGAAGCCTGACATGGCGTGGTTGGCGCCGTTCATGATGAAGCGCGCGCCTTCCGCGATGGCGCAGAACTTGCCGATGATCAGCCTGTCGCCGATGAAGTCGTAATGATGCAGCACGCATTTCTCGGCGAATGCGTCCGGGCCATCGGGATCGTCATAATAGGTGAAGTCGCCGATCTCGATGTTCGGCGCCTTGACCAGTCCCTTCAGGAACCCGATGCGCGGATGCATCGCAACCGGATGCTTGATGTTGGGATTGGGCCCGCTCATCACACCCCCTCCATGGTTTGACAGGCGCGTCCCAGCGTAGCCGGCGACGTCGACATCCGATCAAACTAACGTGATCCGGCTATAGCGCAAACCGCTCAGTTGCTGCCGCGGCAGATCACGATCGGGTTGGAAAGGGCGCTGTCGAAACCGCTGCCCTGGTAGACCTGGACATTCGATGCTCCGGGCGGCAGCGAGAAACTGCCTTCGACGACTTTCTGGTCGCCGGTCATCGTGTGCAGAGCCCAGCTGAAAGTGCAGAATTGCGGCGGCGCCTTGGGTTCGACGTGGCTGCAGTTGAGCTGCGCGCCGCCCAGCATCGCCGCTCCGCCGCAACTGACCGCGTCCTTCGCTGCGGCTGGAAAAGCGCACCCGACGAGGGTGGCGGTCAGGGTGATTATCAGCCGGTTCATCGTTTCTGCCTCTGCGCCAAATCCGCCAGGCCAGGCACGCCTTGGCCCATGCGATTTTTTTACCAAGCGCCTTAGTCGGTCTTGCGCTCCGCGTCCAGCAGGATTATGTGCATGATGATAATAAGCATGCTCACGAAAAGTTGTCGCCGACTCGCTGTCCTCCCATGTCCACATCGCCCCACATCAGCTTCGTGCTGCACGACGTCGCGCGCGATTTCGAAAAGCGCTTGATCAATTCCAATCTGCTCGAGGCCAGCGACCAGCCGGTCTTCGACCGGGAGAAAGTCCATGTCTGAATCAACCTCAACCAGAAAGCCTGCCGACGAAGACATTGCCGGCGACAGAGTAAGCGACCAGGTCATTCGCCTGGACAGCCAGCGCGAGCAAAGGCGCGGCACCAATCAGCCGATCGAAGACGATGAGCTGGAAGCGCCTGTGGCTCCCGAGCCGGCGGCCCTTGAAGCCCCCTCGGCGCAGCCAAAACCGGCCGCGGTCAAGGTGGCGCCGCCGGCTCCCGCCAAGCCGCGCCGCAGTCTCACCCGGCCGGTATTGTTTGCACTGCTTCCGGTCGCTCTGGTGGCCGGCGGCTACTATTATGTCGTCGGCGGCCAGGTCATGACCACCGACAATGCCTATATCCAGGCCCAGTCGCTCGGCGTGTCCACCGACGTCTCCGGCACCGTCGATGAGATCGACGTGCATGACAACGATGCGGTCAAGAAGGGCCAGGTGTTGTTCCGGCTGCGGCCGGCCTCGTTCCAGACGGCGCTGGCGGGCGCCGAGGCCCAGCTCGGCACGGTGCGCAACCAGGTGCTGACCTTGCAGGCGAGCTACCAGCAGTCGCTGGCGGCGATCGATCAGGCGCAAGCCGACATTCCCTACTATGAGGCGGCCTTCCAGCGTCAGCAGGACCTGCTCAAGACCTCGACCGCCTCCAAGGCGACCTTCGACAGCGCCCAGCACGATCTTGTCGCGGCGCGCCAGAAGGTGATCGTGGCCAAAGCGACGGCGCAATCCATGCTCGCCCAGCTCGGCGGCGACGCCAGCCAGCCGGTCGAGAAGAACCCCTTCTACCTGCAGGCCCAGTCGGCGGTGGACGATGCGCGGCGCAACCTCAACGATGCCGTCGTCAAGGCGCCGTTCGACGGCATCGTCACCAATGTCGACGCGCTGCAGGTCGGCAAGTATCTGCCGGCATCGCAGCCGGCCTTCAGCCTGGTGTCGTCGACCGATATCTGGATCGCGGCCGAGCCGAAGGAAACCGAGCTCACCTATGTCCGGCCGGGACAGACCGCGACGATCAGCATCGACGGCTATCCGGGCGAGGTCTGGCACGGCACCGTCGGCTCGATCAGCCCGGCTTCGTCGTCGAGCTTCTCGCTGCTGCCGGCGCAAAACACCAGCGGCAACTGGGTCAAGGTCGTGCAGCGCATCCCGATGCGGGTGACCATCGACGATCCGCAGGGCAAGCCGCCGCTGCGTGGCGGCATGAGCGCGGTGGTCAGCATCGACACCGGCCATGCGCGTGGCCTGCCCGACTTCATCACCAACCTCTTCAAGCAATCCGGGTCAAAGTCATGACAACGGCTTCCGCGACAGGCGCGCCCGTGGTCGCCAATCGCGGCGCCATCACCGCCTGCGTCATCCTGGCGGTCATCATGCAGGCGCTGGACACCACCATCGCCAATGTCGCGCTGCCCTATATCCAGGGCAGCGTCTCGGCCAGCGCCGACCAGATCAACTGGGTGCTCACTTCCTACATCGTCGCGGCCGCCGTGATGACGCCGCCTTCGGGCTATCTTGCCAACCGTTTCGGCCGCAAGCGCATCCTGCTGGTGGCGATCACCGGCTTCGTCGTCGCCTCTGTGCTGTGCGGCTTTGCCCAGTCGCTGCCGCAGATCGTCGGCTTCCGCCTGCTGCAGGGCCTTTTCGGCGCCGCCCTTGTGCCGCTGTCGCAGTCGATCCTGCTCGACATCTACAGCGTCGAAGAGCGCGGCTCGGCCATGGCGCTGTTCGGCGTCTCGGTCATGGTCGGCCCGGTGCTCGGTCCGGTCATCGGCGGCTGGCTGACCGAGAATGTCTCCTGGCGCTGGGTGTTCTACATCAACGTGCCGATCGGCGCGCTGGCCTTTTTCGGCGTGTCGATGTTCGTCCAGGAAACCAAGCTCGATCTCAAGGCCAAGCTCGACTGGCTGGGCTTCGGCATGCTCAGCGTCTCCATTGGCGCGCTGCAGATGTTCCTCGACCGGGGCGAGCAGCTCAACTGGTTCTCCTCGGCGGAGATCGTCATTGAAGCGCTGGTCTGCGCGTCGGCGTTCTACATCTTCATTGTCCACACCTTCACCGCGCGCAACACCTTCGTGAATCCGCGGCTGTTCCTCGACCGCAATTTCGCCGTCGGCATGATCTTTATCTTCATCATCGGCATCACTTATCTCGCCTCGCTGGCGCTGATGACGCCCTATCTGCAGACGCTGATGGGCTATCCGGTGGTGACGGCCGGCATCGTCATGGGGCCGCGCGGCCTCGGCACCATGGCTTGCATGTTCCTCGTCGGTAGACTGGTCGGCAAGGTCGACACACGCTGGCTGCTGTTCATCGGCCTCGCCATCACCGCCTGGGCGATGTACGACATGACCGGCTGGACGCCCGCCGTCTCGCAATGGACGATCGTCAGCACCGGCTTCATCCAGGGCGCGGGTCTCGGCTTCCTGTTCGTGCCGCTGACCACCATCACCTTCGCCACGCTGGCGCCGGAGCGGCGTTCCGAGGGCACGGGTCTGTACAATCTGTCGCGCAACATCGGTTCCAGCGTCGGCATCTCGGTGGTCTCGGCGCTGCTGACGCAGAACGTGCAGGTCAACCACGCCAACATCGCCACCTATGTGACGCCCTTCAATCAGGCGTTCAGCGATCCGGCGATAGCGCAGGCGATGAACCCCTATACGGCCGCCGGCCGCGCCGCGCTCGACAATCTGGTCACGCTGCAGGCGACGATCATCAGCTATGTCGACGACTTCAAGCTGATGATGATCCTGTCGCTCGCGGCCATCCCGCTGGTGCTTTTGCTGCGCAGGCCCGGCACGCCGGCCAAGGTCGACCACAGCGCCGTCATGGAATAGCGGTTCGGAAAGCCCACCGGTCGAGATAAAGGCTCGGGGAAAGATCTCCGAAAGACGGGATTTAGCGGCTTAGACCGGGGCTCCGCCGCAAGCCCCGGTCCGCCGGATAGCCTCCCAAACACCGGCGATGCGCCGGAAGCCACCCGGCCTTTTGGGGAGGTCGAGAAGATACGAGGTCGGCGGACGCGGAGTTTCACGGCTTAGGATAATTTTGTGAAAATTGCAGCCGCCGGTCGATGTCGGCGGCAACAAAAAACCCGGCCAAGGCCGGGTTTTTGCATCAGAGCAATTCCAGGAAAAGTGTGAGCGGTTTTCCGTCCGGAATTGCGTCAAAGCAGAGTAGAGCGTTCGCCGTTTCCGTGAAACGGTGAGCGGTCTAGAAAGATCGGGGGTGCCGGCTACTCCGCCGGCGATGGTTTCTTGCGGAACAGCGCCGCCAGATTGTCCCATAGCTCGATCTTGGCGCCCTGGCGCTTCATGATCACGCCCTGCTGCAGGATCGACAGCGTGTTGTTCCAGGCCCAGTAGATGACGAGGCCGGCCGGGAAACTGCCCATCATGAAGGTGAAGATCACCGGCATCCAGGTGAAGATCGCGGCCTGTGTCGGGTCCGGCGGCGCCGGGTTCATGCGCATCTGCAGGAACATGGTGATGCCCATGACCACCGCCCAGGCGCCCATATGCGGCAGGAAGGCGGGCGCCGCGAAGGGCAGCAGGCCGAACAGGTTGAAGACCGAGGTCGGATCGGGCGCCGCAAGGTCGTGGATCCAGCCGAAGAACGGCGCGTGCCGCATCTCGATGGTGATGTAGAGCACCTTGTAGAGCGAGAAGAACACCGGGATCTGCAGCGCCACCGGCCAGCAGCCGGCGAGCGGATTGATCTTCTCGGTCTTGTAGAGCTCCATCATCGCCTGTTGCTGCTTCATCTTGTCGTCCGCGTATTTCTCGCGGATCTCGACCATCTTCGGCTGCACCTTCTTCATATTCGCCATCGAGGCGTAGGACTTGTTGGCGAGCGGGAAGAAGATGGCCTTGACGATGACGGTGGTGGCGAGGATCGCCAGCCCGAAATTGCCGAAGAATTTGTAGAGCGTGTCGATCAGCCAGAACATCGGCTTGGTGATGAAATAGAACCAGCCCCAGTCGATCAGCAGGTTGAACTGGCGAATGTGACGGTCGGCCTCATAAGCGTTGATCTTGGCGACTTCCTTGGCGCCGGCGAAGATCTCTGTCTCGACCGTCGCGGACTGGCCAGCATCGACATTGATTGCATCGGTGAGGAAGTCGGACTGGTAGCGATGGCGTCCATCCTCGAAATAGGCATAGCGCGGCTGGAAGGGCTGCTTTTCGGTGGGCACCATCGTCACGGCCCAGTATTTGTCGGTGATGCCAAGCCAGCCGTCGGTCGACTTGCCCGGCTTGACTTCCTTGTCCTTCTCTATGGCGGCGTATTTGTATTCCGTCAGGCCTTCGGTGCCGGTGACGCCGATCAGGCCTTCATGCAGCACATAGGTGCTGGCGACCGCCGGCTTGTCGTAGCGCGTCACGCGCCCGTAATTGAACAGGCTGACGGCAGCGCTTCCCGAATTCTGCACCGTGTCGGAGACGGTGAACATATAATTGTCGTCGATCGAAATGGTGCGCTTGAAGGTCAGGCCTTTGTCATTGGTGTAGGTAAGCGTCACAGGGGTCGACGGGGTCAGCGTCGGGTTGCCGTCGACGTTCCACACTGTGTCGGAGCTCGGCACCGCGCCGGTCTTGTCGCTGCCGACAAAGCCGATCTCGGCGAAGTAGCCGCTGGGCAGCGCTTGCGGGTTGAGCAGAGAAATCTCGGGCGAGTTCTTGTCGACCGTCTCGGTGTAATGCTTGAGCCTGAGATCGTCGAAGCGGGCACCGGTCAGGTTGATCGAGCCTTCGAGGCTCGGCGTATCGATCTTGATGCGCTTGCTTGTCGCGATGGCCTGGTCGCGGCTTGCCGCCAGGGCGGTCTCGCCGCCAGGTGCGGTCGGAATGGCGCCGGAAGCAGGTGCAGGCGTTCCGGCGGTGCCGGGATTAGCGCCTTGCGCTTCCTTCTTCTGTGCCTCGACACGCTGCTGCTCGATACGGGCCTGCTCGCGCTGCTGTTCCATGCGCGGGTTCATGTAGAATACCTGCCACAGAACAAGGATCAGCACCGACAGCGCGATGGTGATGAAGAAATTGCGGTTGTTTTCCATCGAAGCCCTTGGCCTATCGTGTTCCGCGCAATCGGCGGGAAAGCTCGGCCTTCAATTGGCCAAACGGAGTGGCAAGCACGTCTTCGCGCCCGACGATCACATAGTCATTTCCGGGCGCCATGTCATCGGCGGCATGGACGCGCACCGCTTCGCGGAGCCGCCGCCTGACGCGGTTGCGCACCACGGCGTTGCCGACCTTCTTGGTGACGGTATAGCCGACGCGCGGCGCAAGGTCGTCGCCGCGATCGAGAACCTCAACGAGAAAAAGCCGTCCGCGGCGTTTTTCGCCGCCGCGCACAGCCAGGAATTCCGCGCGTTTCAGAAGCCGCCCGGGAGCTGGTCCCTTTGGCTTGCCGGTAGCGGGCAACGATCTCGTCTTCCGTTCAGGCGCTCAGCCGCTTGCGGCCGCGGTTGCGGCGAGCTGCGACGACGCCGCGACCACCCTTGGTGGCCATGCGGGCACGGAAACCGTGCCGGCGCTTGCGGACGAGTTTAGACGGTTGGTAGGTACGCTTCATTTGTTTTAATACCGCGGGGTGCGGCCCTTCTTGATTCTGTCACACTGTAACAGGAGCTTTGCCGGGCCGGCTTAGGCGCGATCGAAACCGCGCCGGGACGAATGGCCCGAGCGTGAGCGGGCTTATAGAAAGAAGGCTTTTGGAAGTCAATCCGCCGGATTGCGAGGCATTTTTTCACGTGCCGACAATGAAATTGGCAAAAAAGCCGCAAATCGCATAATCTTAGCCGATCAAGGCTTCGTGAAGACCGCGTCATGACGAGTGAAGCTCTGCCCACGGATGAAAAGGCTCGGGCCACGGTGGCGAATGCGTCGCGCCGGGTGCCGCTGTCGCGCGGCCTGTCGACCAAGCTTCTGCTGCTCACCATCGTCTTCGTCCTGCTCGCCGAAATCCTGATCTTCCTGCCCTGGATCGCCAGCTACCGGGTGAACTGGCTGAAAGAGCGGCTGAGCACCGCCGCCGCGGTCTCTATCGTGCTTCTGCAGGGCGAGCCCAACTCGCTGTCGCACGCCGCCCAGAACGATGTGCTGATCGCCATCGGCGCCAAGGCGATCGCGGTGCGCGATGGCGGCGTCTCGCGGTTGCTCGTCGTCTCCGACATGCCGCCGCAGGTCGACGAGCATATCGACATCGCCAATGTCGGGTTGGTCAACGGCATGACCGGCGCGCTCGAGACCTTGTTCTTCGGCGGCAAGCGCATGCTGCGCGTTTTTGGCCCGGTCGGCGACAGCGACAAGGAGTTCGAGCTGATCATGCCGGACTACCGTCTGCGCGACGCGATGCTCAGATATTCGCGCAACGTCGCCTTCGTCTCGCTCCTGATCTCGCTGTTCACCGCCATGCTCGTCTATGCGGCGATCGACCTGATCATGATTGGCCCGATTCGTTCGATGACGCGCTCGATCCTGTCCTTTTCAGAAGCGCCGGACGACCCGAACCGTGTGATCTGTCCGACGGAGCGCGCCGACGAGATCGGCGTCGCCGAGCGCGAGCTGGCAGAGATGCAGGGGCGTCTGCAGAAGATGCTGTCGGAGCAGAAGCATCTCGCCGACCTTGGCCTGGCGGTGTCCAAGATCAACCACGATATGCGCAACATCCTGGCCTCGGCGCAACTGATGTCGGACCGCCTGCGCCAGGTGAAGGACCCGACCGTGCAGTCTTTCGCGCCTAAGCTGCTGCGTGCGCTCGACCGGGCCGTCTCCTATTCCGAAGGCGTTCTCCACTATGGCCGCACACAGGAGCCGGCGCCATCGCGCCGCAGGCTCCGGCTGCGCCAATTGGTCGACGACGTGCAGGGCCTGCTCGACATCGAGGAAGGCATCGAGTTCATCAACGCCGTCGAGACGGCCTTCGAGGTCGATGCCGATTCCGATCATCTCTTCCGCGTGCTCACCAATCTGTGCCGCAATTCGGTGCAGGCGATGGCCGCCGATACCGAAAGCGCGGTGGTGCGCCGCCTTGCCGTGTCGGCCGAGCGTCTGGGCAGTGTCAGCCGCATCATCGTCACCGACACCGGTCCCGGCCTGCCGCCCAAGGCGCGCGAGAACCTGTTCGCCGCCTTCCGCGGCTCGGCGCGCAGCGGTGGCACCGGCCTCGGCCTGGCGATCGCCCATGAATTGATCCGCGCCCATGGCGGCACGGTGGAGCTTGTCGAATCGATCGGCGGCCGTACCGTCTTTGCCGTCACCATCCCCGACCAGCCGGTACGGCTCGACCAGGCCCGCAACGGCCTGCGCCGCCCGGCCTGAGGCATGCAGATATTCAGGTGAGGCCGGCCTGCAAATAGCGGCTTCCTCCGCTTCCGATGCGCACATACTTCAAGCACGCTGCGCCGCGGTTCTCGGAACTCACCCGGGTTGGTCGCTTCGCGCCGGTCTGCGACTCCCGACCTGACCTGAATGTCGTCACACCTCCAAAACGTCCCGCTGCAAAACTTTTGCCGGATCGGCTTGCATTTCCCAAATTCAGTCGTTAGGGAACACTCCACATCGCGGCCGGTCGTCTCGACCGGAACGCGGGGCTTGTGTCAAACACGGCCTGTTGCGCGCCCGTAGCTCAGCTGGATAGAGCACCAGACTACGAATCTGGGGGTCAGGAGTTCGAATCTCTTCGGGCGCGCCAACAATCTCAACAGCTTAACTGAACCACACCGTTTCAAACGGTCCATCTGAAACGGTTTTGTCCTTTCGGATAGCGCACCGCGCCATCAATACGCATCTTAGAGGAAGCGGTCCCTCCAAGCAGCTCACGCGAGGGACCAATCTGCCGGGTGATACGTCGCAGGGCGAGCGCTGCGAATACGCTTGACGCGCGTACCCTTCATCCTTGCGGAGCATTCACGGACGAACGCGGATAACCGTCTTTCCGGCACGCCGCTCGGTCGAATTGAAGGTGGCGACAGCATCATCCAGGCTCGAGACCTTGCCGATATTCGTCCGCAGTCGTCCATCCCGGATCCGCTGAACGATCTCAGAAAGTTGGGCGCGATCAGCCTCGACGACGAAGTCAACCGTCAGGCCATCTGAAGGTCGAATATCCGTTGGTCCAACGACTGTCACAAGCGTTCCCCCGGCCCGGACCAGTGTTGCCGACCGCTTCTGGATATCGCCGCCGATGACATCGAAGACCAGATCGACACCGCCGACCTCTTCCAGGGTGTCATTTTCGAGGTCGATGAATTCATTCGCGCCGAAGTCGAGCGCCTTCTGGCGGTCGGCGGCGCGTCCGGTGCCGATGACATAGGCTCCGGCTTCCCTTGCAAGTTGCGCCACCATCGAACCGACGGCGCCTGCCGCGCCGTGCGCGAGAACGCTCTGCCCCGCCCGAAGGCGGCCATGCTGGAACAGCCCCTGCCACGCGGTGAGGCCGGAGATCGGCAGGCTCGCACCCACCGTGAAGTCGACATCGCCGGGCAGTGGCGCGAGGTTGCGCGCCTCCATGGCGACATACTCGGCGAGCGTGCCGTCGCGATGCCAGTCCGACAGGCCAAATACCCGCTGACCGATTGAAAGCCCCGTAGTGCCGTAGCCGAGCGCAGTGACGACGCCGGCCAGTTCGTGCCCGGGGATCGATGGCGTCCGGTTACGAAAAGCCCGATCAGCCCAGGTCGAAGGCCACTCCAGTTCGGTGTTGACGAACCCTGCCGCATGAACTTGCACGACGACATCGTTTATCGCGACCCGCGGATCGGGCCGCTCCACCAGCTTCATTCCGGCCGTTTCCGCAGTCTGGTCTGTTACAACGATCGCTTTCATGGGATTTATCTCCTTAGGCATTTGTTGGTTTGAAGTAATTTGCAGGTGTGGAAGGTCTTTTCTCACGCAGTCAGCTATCGGCTCGACGCCTTCCGCGTTGATCTTGATGTTGAATTGCTGTGTGATGCCGGCGAGACCGCTGGCGGGCGCTTCATGGTCAGAAGCTCCGTCACATCATGCAGATCATCTGCCGATGAGATGGCAATCGTCAGCCATTTTCCGTCGATGTATGTTTTGGCTTCATCGTAGAGCTTGACCAATTGCGGGCGCCAGGCATAACGCCTCTTCTCAAATTTCTCTCGTTCTGCTCCCCCCATGACCACGACGGCCGAAAACTGCTGGTATTCCGGCACCAAGGTGCAGAGCGCCTTGATTTTCTTGTAGCGTAGGGACCAACCGCGGTTCTTGCCGCCGTAGAGCCAGTCCGGCGAGAAAGTCCCGGGGTAGAATTCGTCGATCCAGTTCCGCAGCTCGGCCCAGCGCTCGTAGGCCTCCGGTCCGATCCATTCGCGGACGGCGCTGTCATGGGGCGGTGCTGATTTGTCGGTGATCCTGTCGCCGATTTGGGGAGACATACTGGTAGGTAAAATCATCAGGAAAACTCCTGTTCAAAGTCCGGCGGAGGCCGGAGGGTTGTGGTGCGGGCGTGCCGAGAGCTTGCAGCGCACCCTTTGAATGCTGCTCGTGCGACCGTCTCCAGAGCAGGAGGGCATCGCAAGAGCATTGCAGGGCGACCCGTGGACGCCTCGGAGCTCTGGCACGGTGGCCCACGCGTTGAACGCGATAGGGCTCTGCGCGAAGGCCGCGATCATATTCGGGGTGGACCCGATGTTCCGGTGAAGGCGTCGAGAGTCGGCTTCGATTCAGCCGGCACCTGTTCCGGCCTCAGAACAGCAGTTCTTGTCATCTTATTCTCCGTAACTTACTGATTTTATTAAGGATTATGCGAAGTCCAGAACATCGGCCACGGGCATGCGCGGCTTCTGCGGCCAGTTGCCAGCTCGTTCCGGCCCGACGGTCAACAGCATGACCGGCACTTCGTCTTCGGCCAGGCCGAACTCGCGGTGCACCGCCTCTGCGTCGAAACCGATCATCGGCGTCGAGCCAAGACCCAGCGAGCGGGCGGCGTAGATGATCGCCGCGGTGCCAAAGGTCGCGGAGCGTACCGCTTCGTCGCGCTGCCGCTGGGGCTGATCGTCATACAGCCCACGAGCGGGGATTTCCCATTCCGGCACCAGGTGCGCCGGCATGATGCCGACTTCCACCATCGGTGCCAGGCGGTCGGGGACGGTGCCGGCATCGGCAAGCTGGCCGACGATGATGAAAGTGACAGCGGCGTCGGTGATCGCGGGCTGATTCCAGGCGATCGGACGCAGCCGCGCCTTTGCCTCAGGCGTGCGCACGGCGATGAAGCGCCAGTTCTGCAGGTGGAAGGATGTCGGCGCGGAAGTGCCGATCCGCACCAGGTCGCGGATCTGATCCTCGGTCAGGGTGGCGGTAGGGTCGTAGTACTTGGCGGCACTACGGCTCAGGATGGTTTCGATGACGGCGTTCGTCGCGAAAGCTTTTTCGCTCTTCCCCGTCTCCCTATAGATGTCGGCAACCACGCGGGTTGCGGCTTCGGTGGCGGCGATGTTGATGCAGTTCATTGGGTGGCTCCCTCATCAAGTGATAACGGAGCCTAACTTACGGGTGGCGGTGATAATTTCGAGCCTGAATAAGCTCAATGTGATGCGCGAAAGGATCAAGTTGACGCTGGCCCTGGCCGCGCGTCTACTCGCCCTTGTGCACTAGTCGCCGCCATTCCCCCGGGGTCTTTCCCATCCTTTCGGCAAACACACGCCGGAATGCCGAAACGGATTGATATCCAACCGTCTCGGCCACAGTCTCGGTGCTGATCGCTGGCTTCTTCAACTCGTTGGCCGCCAGGCTCATGCGGAGATCGGTCAACAAATCGAGGGCGGAGCAACCCAGCGTGTCTTGAAAGTGCCGCATGAACGTGGCCCGCGACATGCCGCACATGTCCGCCAGATCAGGCAGTTTCCAAGACCGCGCTGGATCGGCAAACATCGCCGCGATCGCTGGTGCCAGCCGCGGATGGCCGGCCAGGGCCAACAAGCCTTCGGGCGCTTTCTCGGCTTCGCTCGCCGAGCGCAGCACCAAGGTGAACAGGGCCGAAGAAAGCGCGTTGAGAATGGCCCGTCCTCCCGCTCTGTCACCGGCAGACTCCATTCGCATCAGCCTCACCAGGCTGGCCAGTTGGCTGGAAGCGTTGCCGAGGCCGTCTTCCTCATGGCTGTCCATGGCACGCGTCACCAGATTCGCAGGCATGTAGTTGCGGATCAGGCGATCATGAGGCGGCGCAATGAAAAATCGCCCACACAACAGATCGAGTTGCTCGCCCTGACCATCGTTCTCGCTCAGCGTCCATCCGGCAGACCCCCGGCTTTCGTGGGTACGGATTGGTGCCTGCCCGCTTCCGTCGTGCAGCACATGCTCCGCGCCGTGAGGCAGCAGCACAATGTCTCCGCTCACCAGCTCCCTTGCTGTTCTCGTCTCCGGATCCTCGAAAATGGCCCGGCCCTTGACGATGACGTGGTAGGGAATTTCGTTCGCGCCAGCCCTGGTCCAGGCAACGCGCCACGGCGCACCGTAGGCGCAGCGGACCTCGAGCTGGCCGGTAACGGCAATGATTTGCAAGAGATGGCTCAGCCAGTCCGCTTCAGACATTGGACCTCGAAAACCGGAAATGTGAAGCATCATATCGTAATTGTGCACTGGTTCTACTTGTCGCCCACGTTTGCAAACCTGGCTCCGTACGGCGCTTGGATCGTGAGCGAGCCCCACGATCGGAACAGGGGGCCTCTATCAGGTGCAAAAAATCGAATCGCTTCGGGTGGAATGGCGGATTGTACGGCCTCCGGAGAGTTCGGCCGGGCGATATGAAATGAGTTCGACTGGGTGCGAACGCGCTTTCCGCAGATTGGTCCCGCAACCTCAACTGAGGGCCCTCATCCACGTCGAGAAGGCTTCGATGACAGACGCCCGCGGACTATGAGCCATTGAGACGAGATAAAACCCATAGCCGGGCAGAGAGAGCGGATGCGCCTTTACGAGCAATCCGTTTTTCAGTTCATTGCTGACGACCACATCGCTGCAGATCGCAACCCCCTGTCCGCCGACAACGGCATCAATCGCGTGCAGCTCCTCGCGGAAGCTCAGGTCCCAGGCCTTCTCGGGGGGATTGAAATCGGGATCGATCGACCGCGCGACCGCCAGCCATTGCCGCCAGGACGGCGCTTCCGGATCGCGGTTCAGCCAGTCATAGTGGATCAAAGGAAGACGCAAGAGATCCGCAGCCCTCGTGATCGGGCCGTGGTGCTCCAGCAGATGTGGACTGCAGACGGGAATGTATACGTCCCGAAACACCTCATGCGCCACGAAGTCGAGTGGCGGCTTTCGTGCATAACGGATCGCGACGTCTGCGGCGCCGGCTCTCAGATCGAGGACAGCATCGGTGCCGATGATATCCAAAGAGACGGCGGGGTTTGCTTCACGCCATTTCGGCAGTTGCGGGACCAGCCATTTGCTGGCGAATGCGTTCGGGCTCGTCACACGCAGCGGCGCTTGCACATCCTCTTCCGGCAACAACGCCACCGCCGCGGCCAGCGCATCGAAGCCATTGCGCAAGGCCGGATAGAGGCGAGCGCCCGCGCTCGTCAGGAGCAAAGGCCGCGGGCGACGCTGGAACAGCTTTACACCGCAGGCCTCCTCCAGCTGCCGTATCTGGTGGCTGATTGCCGTCGGGGTGACGCCGAGCTCCTTCGCGGCAGCCCCGAAGCTTTGATGCCGGGCGGCGGCCTCGAAGGCATGGAGCGCGCGAAGCGGTGGAAGCTTCCTCATTCCATCAGGCTAGATGAGATTTTCTCATCCAGCACTTGAATTCTTCGATTTTGAAACGGTTCGGCACTCCATGAGATGATGGCATGGCATTCATAGCCGGGAGCAAATCGGATGGAGCAGCGCCGCGACCCACTCATGAGCAAATCGCACTTGCAGCCTCAGGCCACCCCAAAACTGCGCCTCAGGGGAGATCTGGTCCTTGATGGGGACGCGGGCTATGACGAGGCCCGCAGGGTCTGGAATGGCGCTATCGACAAGAAACCGGCCATGATTGCGTACTGCGCGGATGCCCGGGATGTGGTTGAGGCTGTGACGTTCGGGAGATCTCGCGCGCTCCCGGTGGCCGTCCGCAGCGGAGGCCACAATGTTGCTGGCCTCTCGGTCTGCGACGGCGGCATCGTCATCGACCTGTCGCGGATGAAACGCATCGACGTCGATCCGGTCCGTCGGACCGTGCGCGCTGAGGCAGGCCTCGATCTGGGCGAATTCGATCGTGCCACGCAGGCACACGGCCTGGCGACCACCATGGGCGTCAACAGCGATACCGGTATCGCCGGCCTCACGCTGGGTGGCGGCTTCGGCAAGCTCGGGCGAAAATACGGACTGACCTGCGACAACCTGATTGGCGCTGAAGTGGTGACAGCCCAGGGAGAGATCCTAAGGGCCAGCACGACCGAACACCCCGACCTGTTCTGGGGCTTAAGAGGCGGCGGCGGCAATTTTGGCATTGTGACTGCGTTCGAATACCGGTTGCATGCGATCGGCACCTCACTTCTCGTCGCATCGGCGCTTCATCCTTACAATCAGGCGCGAGAGGCCATGCGGTTCTACGATGAATTCGCGCGAAACGCCGCCGACGACGTAAATGTCGATGCAGCCCTCGTAACGCTGCCGTCGGGCGACCGGTTCTTCAGCATCTCGGGCAGCTATGTCGGTTCGCATCATGACGGCGAGCGTGCGCTTTCACCGGTCATCAAGTTCGGCTCGCCCGTTGAGACGCGCCTTGCAACTGTCCCTTATCTTGAGATTCAGTCGGGCGGCGATGCCCTGTTTCCGCGCGGCCGCCGCTATTATTGGAAAGCGCAGTTCCTGCGCCAGATCAGCATAGGCGCGATCGACGCACTGCTCGACGCCTATGCGAAGACCCCCAACACCGCGTCTCTGCTGGTTTTCCAGCACGTCGGCGGGGCAATCGCGCGGGTTCCGGTATCGGACTCCCCCTACGCGAACCGCGATGCGATGTTCGACTGCTTTCCGATCGCGATCTGGGACGATCCGACCGATGACGACGCGAACATGAGTTGGGCGCGCGAGCTGTGGAGCGCCGTCAGGCCCTATTCGACCGGAGGCGTCTATGCCAACAACCTGGGGGATGAGGGCGAGGACCGGGTGCGTGACGCCTATGGTGAAAATTACGCACGTCTTGTGGCGCTCAAGACTAAATACGATCCGACCAATGTCTTCCGCCTCAACCAGAATATCAAGCCGACGGCATAGTTCACGGCATCGGAGAAAATCCAATGCGAAGTCGCTGGACGATTCTTGCAGCCCTGTTCGTCGCTCGTGCCGCCATCGCCTTTCAGTTTCAGAGCGTCGCGGCTGTGGCGCCACAGCTCAGCCAGAGCCTGGGCGCGACCCTGGCCGATATCGGCGTTCTGATCGGACTCTATTTTGCGCCGGGCGCCATGCTTGCCTTGCCTGGCGGCGCGATCGGCCGCCGCTACGGCGACAAGGTGACGGTCCTTGCCGGGCTGCTGCTGATGCTGGCCGGCGAACTGCTGATGACCGCGTCACCGTCATGGAGCGTGCAGATCGCGGGCCGACTGACTGCGGGCATCGGCGGTGTTCTCCTGAACGTTCTGATGACCAAGATGGTCGCGGACTGGTTCGCCCGTCGGGAAATCGCCACCGCGATGGCCATTTTCATCAACTCGTGGCCGGCTGGCATTGCACTCTCGCTGATGCTGTTGCCGTCAATCGGAACGACGTTCGGGCTGCATGCCGTCAACCTTGCCGTCGCAGGGTTGATCCTGATCGGTCTCTGCCTCATCGCTTTGGTCTATCGCCCGCCAGATGCGTGCGCCGCCGTTGAAGGAGAGCGCGGCAACCTGACCGCCGCCACGATCTGCGCCGTGATTGCCGCCGGCCTGATCTGGTGCCTCTACAATATCGGCCTTGCGATGATCTTCAGCTTTGGCCCATCGATGCTTGTTGAGCGAGGCTGGTCCAGTGCGGCAGCCGGATCAACCATCAGCATTGTGCTCTGGCTCGCCGTGCTTTCGGTTCCGTTCGGCGGCTTCCTCGCCGATCGGACCAAGCGCGGCGAGACCATTCTCGTGACGGGCTGCATTGCCTTCGCGCTTCTGACGCTTCTCCTGTCGCGAAGCGGCACGGTGCTTCCCATTGTCGTTGCTCTTGGAATCCTCTGCGGCTTGCCCGCCGGTGCGATCATGAGCCTGCCTGCGCAGGTGCTCGAGCAGAAGACGCGGCCGATTGGAATGGGATTATTCTACACGGTCTACTACGCCGGCATGTTGGCCGGACCGGCGATCGGAGGAAAGCTCTCCACGTCGGTCGGCTCCGCGAGCGCCGCGCTCGTCTTCGGCGCCGCCGCGCTCCTGGCTTGCCCGGTCGTCCTGTGGCTCTTTCGCCGTATCGTTGCCGGCCGGTACCGGCCCGCCGTTTCACCGACTTGAGCACTCGGGAAGTCCTGCAAGGCCACGCCTCAGCCGCCGCTCCTTTCGAAAAATCCGCGTAAGGATGGTTTTGGAGGGCCATAGCGTAAACATAGCTCTCATCTTCGCCTGCACCGGCGCGCCATGTCTGCTATGCCTCAGATCGCAAGCCGTCGGCGGCAAAAAGGTTCGAAGCCTTACCATCCCGCGCTATCGGCCGGATCTTTCCGGGCGCCTATCTGGGGATTGGTTGAATTCGCGGCGGGCGCGGCCTATAGGACGACGCCATGGAGACCCTAGCCAGCGCCCAACAAGCCATGCCTCCGTTGCTCGGCCGCCGGCCGCGTTCCGGAAGCGCGGCGCCGTTCCTGCCGATGAGCCGCGCCGAGATGACGGCGCTTGGCTGGGATGCCTGCGACATCGTGCTGGTCACGGGCGATGCCTATGTCGATCATCCGAGCTTCGGCATGGCCATCATCGGCAGGCTGCTCGAAGCCCAGGGTTTCAGGGTGGGCATCATTGCGCAGCCCGACTGGCAGTCGGCGGAGCCGTTCAAGGCGCTGGGCAGGCCGACCCTGTTTTTCGGCGTCACCGGCGGCAACCTCGACTCGATGGTCAACCGCTACACGTCGGACCGCCGGCTGCGCCACGACGACGCCTATACGGCAGGCGGCGAGGGCGGCAAGCGCCCTGACCGCTGCACCATCGTCTACACGCAGCGCTGCCGCGAGGCCTACAAGAACGTGCCGATCGTGCTCGGCGGTATCGAGGCATCGCTGCGCCGCATCGCCCATTACGACTACTGGTCCGACAAGGTGCGCCGTTCCATCCTGGCGGACGCCAAGGCCGATCTGCTGATCTACGGCAATGCCGAGCGCGCCGTCGTCGAGGTGGCGAACCGTCTTGCCGCCGGCGAGACGCCGCGCGATCTAGATTCCGTCCGCGGCGTCGCGCTGTTCCGCCCGGTGCCCGAGCATTATACCGAACTGCACGCTGACGATCTCGACTCCGCCGACGAGGGCGCGAGCCGCCGCCCGGGCGATGTCGTCATCCGGCTGCCGGCCTATGAGCAGGTCGAAGAGGACCGCGAGGCCTATGCCCGCGCCTCGCGCGTGCTGCATCGGGAGGCCAATCCCGGCAATGCGCGGCCGCTCGTCCAGCGCCATGGCGACCGCGATCTGTGGCTGAACCCGCCGCCGATCCCGCTGACCTCCGACGAGATGGATGCCGTCTACGATCTGCCCTACGCCCGGGCGCCGCATCCGTCCTATGGCGATGCGAAGATTCCCGCCTGGGACATGATCAAGTTCTCGGTGACCGTCATGCGCGGTTGCTTCGGCGGCTGCACCTTCTGCTCCATCACCGAGCACGAAGGCCGCATCATCCAGAACCGCTCCGAGGGTTCGATCCTGCGCGAGATCGAGCAGATCCGCGACAAGACGGCTGGGTTCACGGGCGTGATCTCCGATATTGGCGGGCCGACCGCCAACATGTACCGGATGGCCTGCAAGGATCCGAAGATCGAGGCGGCGTGCCGGCTGCCGTCCTGCGTTTTCCCTGACATCTGCCCGAACCTGAACACCTCGCATGACGAGCTGATCCGGCTCTATCGCAAGGTCCGCGAGGTGAAGGGCGTCAAGAAGGTGATGGTCGCGTCCGGCGTCCGTTACGACCTGGCGGTGACGAGCCCCGAATATGTCAAGGAACTGGTCACCCATCACGTCGGCGGCTATCTGAAGATCGCGCCCGAACACACCGAGCGTGGTCCGCTCGACAAGATGATGAAGCCGGGGATCGGCACCTACGACCGCTTCAAGGAGATGTTCGACGCAGCCGCCAAGGAGGCCGGCAAGAAATACTACCTCATTCCGTATTTCATCGCCGCCCATCCGGGCACGACCGACGAGGACATGATGAACCTCGCGCTCTGGCTCAAGAAGAACCGCTACCGCGCCGACCAGGTGCAGACGTTCCTGCCTTCGCCGATGGCCACGGCGACCGCTATGTATCACACAGGCGTCAACACGTTGCGCGGCGTGCGGCGCGGGGCGAGCGACAAGGTCGAGACCGTTCGCGGTGCACGGCAGCGCCGGCTGCACAAGGCATTCCTGCGTTACCACGACCCCGACAATTGGCCGCTGCTGCGCGAGGCCTTGAAGGAAATGGGCCGCGCCGACCTGATCGGCCAGCGCCCCGACCAGCTCGTCCCGTCCTACCAGCCGGCGGGGACCGGCAGGGCTGCCGCAACGAAGCGCCCCATGCGCCCCGACAGCCGGCCGCTGAAATTCACCACCAAGGGCTTGCCTCTGCGAAAGCGGTGAGCCATCGGCGTCAGGCCAACGGTTCTTGATTGGGCGGCGCGGCGTCGCGCCGCATCACGGCTGCGAAGAAGCCATCGGTATCGTGGCGCGCGGGTGTCAGCGACAGATAATCGGGATGGGCCGAATTCGCCAGCTGGGGCGCGGCCTCCTGCAGCGGCACGACACGAAAGGCTGGGTGCACTGCCAGGAAAGCGGTCACCTGGTCCTCGTTTTCCTCCGGCAGCAGCGAGCATGTGGCATAGACGAGCCGTCCGCCGGGCTTCACCAGCCGCGCCGCGCTCGCCAGAATCCGGGCCTGCAGCGACAGAAGATTGTCCAGCCCCTGGTCCTCCGGCGTTCGCCAGCGTGCATCGGGGTTGCGCCGCCAGGTGCCGGTGCCACTGCATGGTGTGTCGACCAGCACGCGATCGAAACCGCCTTTGTGGCGCTTCACCCAGCGATCCGTTTCGCTGGCAAGCAGCCGGGTCTGGACATTGTGGAGGCCAGCCTGCCTGAACCGCTCGGCGCTGCGCTTCAAACGACCTTCCCGGACGTCGCAGGCGATGACGTGGCCCTTGTTGGACATCTGCGCTGCAATGGCCAGCGTCTTGCCGCCGGCGCCGGCGCAGAAATCGACCACGCGCTCGCCCGGCCGCGCGTCGACCAGCATGGCCACAAGCTGCGAGCCCTCGTCCTGGATCTCGACCTCGCCGCTTTTCAGCATCGGCAGGCTGGCCAATGAAGGCCGCTTTTCCACGCGAATGCCGTAAGGCGCTATAGTGGACGCCTCGGCCTGCAGGCCAAGATCCCGCAGCGCGCCGAGCATGACCTCGCGCGTGGACTTGATCGGACTGACGCGCAGATCGAGTGGAGGCGCCGTCAAAAGCGCGGCCATCTCGCGTCCGAACGAGTCTTGGAACCGACGCCGCAAAGGCTCGAGCGCCCAGGATGGACATTCGGCGCGCACCTCATCCGGCATGGCCGGATGGTTGATGGTACAGCCCTGCAATTTGGCCAGCAGCGCGCGCTCGTGATCTTTCAGGACGGCAGGCGCCAATTTTCCGCCGGTGAACAGGCCTCGGGCCTGATCCGTCGTCATGCCGCCATCGAGCGCAAGCCATGCCAGCAGCCTGCTGCGGGGCATATCCTGGCGCCCGTGCTTGGTCAGCCACCAGCCCAGCCGCGCGTGATGGCGCAGCAGCGCATAGAGCAGCTCGTGAATATGGGCGCGATCCCTGTCGCCGATATGGCGCCGGGCGCGAAACCATGTCGAAACGACAGCATCCGCGGGGCGCGCGGTACTGTCGACTTCATGCATCAGATCGAGGGTGGCTTGCAGGCGGGCGGCGGGGGTCACGGAAAGACAACGAGACGGAAAAACGCTGCTGTATAGGCGAAAGCGCTGCTGTTGGCCATTGTTTGTGTGCTCAGGCCTGCCGATCTGCATCGTCGATTAAGCACTGTCATCCGCAAGCGGTTTGTCTCGCGCCTGTTGACATATATGCAATATAGATATATGCATCATGCGTATTAGGTGTGAGACACATCGATGACCGAGACCGATTTCCTCAAGGACTACGACCCCAGCGCATTTCAGCGTCCGTCGGTCGCGGTCGATCTCGTGCTGCTGGGCTTGCGTGAAAACCAACCCACCGTGCTGCTCATCAAGCGCGAACAGCATCCGCATGTTGGGCGCTGGGCGCTGCCCGGCGGCTTCGTCGGCATCGATGAATCCCTCGATGGCGCTGCGGCACGGGTGCTGCGCGAAAAGGCCGGGATGGCAAACGCGCATCTCGAACAGCTCTACACCTTCGGCGCCGTCGACCGCGATCCGCGCATGCGCATCGTCAGTGTCGCTTACCTGGCGCTGCTCACCGAGCAGGGCCTCGACGCGGTGCTGCGCGCGATGCCGGCGCTGCTGCCGGCCGCGATCCAGGTGCCTTGGGCCGGTGAGACCGGCGGCCCGGTCAAAATGCTGTCGCCTGACAACGAAACGCTGACGCTTGCCTTCGATCATGCCGACATCTTGGGGACGGCGATGCTCAGGCTGCGCGGCAAGCTCGACTATTCCGACGTCGCCTTCGCACTGCTGCCCGAGCTCTTCACGCTCAGGCAATTGCAGGATGTGCACGAGGCGATCCTCGACACAACGCTCAACAAACCGGCCTTTCGCCGGCGCCAACTCGACAAGGGCTGGCTGGCGCCAACCGGCGCCCACGAAGCGGGCGCCGCTTATCGCCCGGCCGAGCTTTATCGGTTCCAACGTCCCGTGATCAATTGAGGGAGAGACCACCATGGCCACCATCCGCAATTTCGGCTTTTTCGCCCAGCTTCGCAGCGAGGCAAGCAGCCATGTCATCCGTTATCGCAACGGCAGCGCCAGGCAGAGCGGTCGCGGCCTGGTCTTCTGGTTCATGCCCGAAACCGCCAGCATCGCCGAGTTGCCGATGGACGACCGCGAGATGACGCTGTTCGTCAAAGGCCGCAGCCAGGATTTTCAGACCGTCGCCGTGCAAGGCACCATCGGCTGGCATGTCGTCGACCCCGCCCGGCTGGCCGAGCGCGTCGATTTCAGCATCGACTTGCGCAGCGGCAAGTTGCGCGGCGAGCCGATCGAAAAGATCCAGGCCCGCATCGCCGGCATCGCCAACCAGGTGGTGCAGCAATATCTCGGCCAGGCTCCGGTGCGCGCGCTGCTTGACGCTGGCCCGGCGCCGTTGCGCGAGCGGCTGCAGGCGGTTGTCGCGGCCGATCCGGCGCTGAGCGAGATCGGCGTCGCCGCCGTCGCTGTGCGGCTCACCAACCTGACGCCGACCAGCGAGCTTGAGCGGGCGCTGCAGACGCCGACCTTCGAGGCCTTGCAGCAGAAGGCCGACGAGGCGACCTTCCAGCGCCGTGCCTTGGCCGTCGACAAGGAGCGCGCCATCGCCGAGAACGAGTTGGCCAACAAGACCGAGCTGGCGCGGCGCGAAAAGCTGCTCATCGCCGAAGAGGCCGAGAACGCCCGCAACCGCGCCACCGGCGTGGCCGAGGCGCAGCAGATCGAGGCGGGCGCCGAGGCCAAGCGCATCCGCACGGTCGAGGGCGCCAACGCGGAAGCCGAGCGGCAGCGCATCGCCATCTACCGCGACCTGCCGCCCGCGATCCTGCTCGGCCTCGCCGCCCAGCAGCTCGCCGGCAAGCTCGACAAGATAGAGCATCTCAATGTGACGCCCGATCTGCTCGCCACCGTGCTCGGCGAGTTCCGCAAGGCGCCGGCGGTGATCGAGGCGCGCTGAGGAGCCAATCATGGCAGCCAACCGACCGCGCGCGGTCTTCGTGACGCGCGAGACCGACTATGAGCTCCTGATCGCGCGTCACGCCACGCGCGGTCAGGCGCGCTTCTTCCTCGAGACGCGCGGCCAAAGGCTGGAAGACGTCGAGGCTCGGCACGACCGTTTCCTGGCCGTGCTCGGCACCGCCCGTGGCTCGGTGCCGGCCGACTGGCGCCAGACTCTGGTAACCCGCGCCGACCTCGACCGCTTCCTGTTCGCGCCCGACGATGTCGTCGTCGCCGTCGGCCAGGACGGGCTCGTCGCCAACGTCGCCAAATATCTCAACGGCCAGCCGGTGCTCGGCGTCAATCCGGCGCCGGACCTTTATGACGGGGTCCTGGTGCGGGTCGCTCTCGGCCGGCTGGCCAGGCTGCTCGCCGCCAGTGCCGCCGGCGATGTCCAGATGGAATCGCGGACCATGGTGCAGGCCGAGCTCGACGCGGGCGAGACGCTACTGGCGCTCAACGAGATCTTCGTCGGCCATCGCAGCCACCAGTCGGCCCGCTACCGGATCGAGGCCGACGGGACCGTGGAAAATCATTCCTCCAGCGGCCTCATCGTCGCCTCCGGCACCGGCTCGACCGGCTGGGCGCGCTCGATCATGGAAGCGACTCATCTCGAACTCTCGCTCGGCCGCGAGGAGCACGCTGTGGGTTTTTGGGTGCGCGAGCCGTTCCCGAGCGTCGCCACCGCAACCAGCCTGCGGGCCGGAAAGATCACCGAGAACCCGCTCACCATCACCTCGCGCATGAACGAAGGCGGCGTCATCTTCACCGACGGCATCGAACAGGATTTTATTGCGTTCGACTGGGGCCGCCAGGTCCGGCTGGCGCCGGCGTCACGGGCGCTGCGTCTGGTGATCGACGGGTAGGGCGATTTTCTCACGCTCGTTTGCCAGCTCCCGCCCGCCGGGGCGCTTCGATCGCCGTTATAGGCATCTAACCGATCGGGCGAATGTCGGCGTCGGCCATGCAGTAAACCGCATAGCGGAAATCGCGGATGGCCGTGATCTCGTCGCCCCGCCAGCCGATCAGTATGAAGCCGCGAACCGCGTCTTCGGCTTGCGGGTTACGGATCAGGATCGCCGGCCTGCCGTCGACGAAGCCGAGCGACAACGCCCAGTCGCCGGCGCGGTCGTAATTGCTGAAATAGGTCGAGGCCTCCCGCTTGCCGTTGAGCCGGAGGCGGTTGACGACCTCGAGCTGGATATCCTCGGCGATCAGCGCCCTGACCGCGTCGAAGTCGCGCGCGTTGAAGAGATCGACATAGCGGCGCAGGCGGCGCTCTTCCTCCGGATCGAGCTTCGGCAGGACGACGTCGTCCGGCATGGCCGCCAGCGCCTTCAACTCGGCGCGGCCACGATGCAGCGCGGCTTTGGTCGCCGCCAGGGTTGCGCCCGTCACAGCGCAGGTTTCGGCGAGGCTAAGGCCAAGCACGTCGGTCAAGATCACGGCGCTGCGCTGCGCCAGCGTCAGCCGCATGAAAGCGCGAAGGCTCGCGGCGGCCGCGAGCCTGGCATCCGCGCTGGCGGAAAAATCCTCTATCGCCGTCATGTCGGCCTCGGTCATTCGGGAACGTTCTCGCTGGCGGCGGCGCAGATGATCCTGCGCCGCATTGTGCGCGACGCGATAAAGCCACTGTTCGGGGCGCTCGATCAACGCGCCATCGTCATGCGCGGCAAGCGCCTTCACGACGGCCTCCTGGACGATGTCCTCGCCTTCGATTGCGGACCCGGCCATGCGTGCGGCATAGCGGTGCAATTTTGGGCGCAGGTCGACCAGCATCGCTTCAAGCGCCGAGCGGTCGAAATGGGGTGTGCTCATCGTTGCCATTCTCGCATCGCCGGCATGGGCTTTCGCGGAAACCACCTTTCAAGCCGGCAGGATTTCGCCGGCGCCGGTCAGCATATGATAGTCGCCAACAATCTTCGCCGGCGACCGCGCAACCGGCGTCGAGCGCCGTTCGGCATGGTCGGCGCTGAAAGCCTTGAACGCGTCGAGCGCGGTCAGGGCCGAACTGTCCTTGTCGTAGCCGACAAAATGGATGAATTCTCCATTGTCCAGTTCGAGCACCAGATAACGCACGGATTGCGGCTTCCCTTGCTCGAGAGCCTCGAACACTTTTGCTATCAGCGCCCGGTTCTCGGCGATTGCTATGTCCTTCACGCCGTAGCGGATGAAATTATAGGTCATTGCCGTCTCCTTCGATCAGTCTGTGAGAGGAAAGACGTTCTGGTTCGATGAAAAGATTCTCGCCGGCCTGCGAATCTTTCGCACCACCCGGATCGTCTTTCACGCGTAGGGCCGCGTTCGCGGCCGTGATGAGGAGAGACATCATGCATATCCAGTTTGCCGAGCTGCCGGTGTTCGACCAGGACCGCGCCAAGGCATTTTACATCGATAAGCTCGGATGCCAGGCGATTGCCGACCAGCCGATGGGCAATGGCGGTTGGCGCTGGGTCGAGCTGGCATTGCCTCTGGCGGTCACCAATCTGCATTTCATCAGGCGCCCCGACGACACGCCGAGCGCGGAGCCGGTTCTGGTTCTGGTCGATGACAATGTCGAGGCCACAGTCTCCGCGCTGAAGGCGCGGGGCGTCGAGATCGTCACCGAGCCGCAGCAAGCACCCTGGGAGCCCGGCCGCACGATCGCGGAATTCCGCGACAGCGAAGGCAACCGCATGGTGCTGGCCAACCGGTAGCGACAGGATAGAGCGCCGCCCGGCTGCCTAGGTCACGCGACTCATAAACTGCTGCCGGTAGCCGCAGGGTTCTGATTCAAGCTTCTTGAAGGGAGCGACTGATGGGCCAGCCTCGCTACGAGTTGACGGATTGGAGTGGTCGGCGCTTCAGCCAAAATCTGGATGCGCTTTACGAGTCGGTGAGCTAGAAACGCCCCTTGGACGCTTGCAGAGGCGTTCAGCCAGGAGCCCGAGCATGATCAAGATGAGCGTTTACTATCCGGCTGATGGTGGCTCGAAGTTCGATCATGACTACTACCGCACCAGCCACATGCCACTGATCCGGGAACGGCTCGGTGGTGCCTGCCTGCGCTACGAGATCGAGAAGGGCCTTGCGGGTAGCGAACCTGGAAGCGCGCCGGAGTTCGTCGCGGCGTGCCATATCTACTCGCCGACCCTGGCGATATACCAGGAGGCGTTCGGTCCCCACCGCGCGGAGATCGTCGCGGACGTCGCCAACTATACGGACATCGCGCCCATCGTGCAGTTCAGCGAAATCGTTGGAGGGTAGGGGGCTTCGGCGCGTCAGGCGCAGGCGGTGCCGAACCGGTCGACGATCGGCGTCGAGTAGAGGGTTGCCGGCCTTATCAGCCCGCCGCGCTCATCGCGTCGATCAGGGAAACGATCGTCTCGTCGCCTGCCGTTTGCGGTTGCATCCGGCCGCTGGCGAGCTCGACGGAGAGCCTGCACAAGGCGGCGTTGACGGGCGTCGCCATGCCATGCAGCCGCCCGAGAAGGACGATCTCGCCATTGAGGAAGTCCGTTTCGAGGGAGCCGGTTCCCCGCACGAGGCTCTGCAGCGTCGAGGAACCGACACGCGTGCGGCCGGAGATAGTGCTGATGGTCAATTCCTCGCGCGCCATCGCGTCGGTCTTGTCCCAGCCGATCCCGGCGGCGGCCAGCACGGCCTCGGCCTCGGTGCGCGCTTTCGAATACCATTTCCGCTGAAGCTCGACATCACCGAGCGCCGCGTCGATGATGTTGCGAAGGTTGGCCAGCAGCTTGCGGTATTTGCTGCTCATCACATTGTCCCTCGGGTCGACGATGAAACCGGCTGCGCTGAGAACCCCGGCGAGTTTCTCGACCGTGTCGTCAGTTCCGGAAGGATAGCGGCCGATGTCGAAGGCGCCGATCTTGGGCGCGAAATAGGCCGCGACCTCGCCAGGCGTGTCGTAGTCGGCCGGCAGCATGACGGTCGCGCCATAGACATTGGCGAAGAAACGCAAGGCCAGCGCCTCGTTGGCAACGCCGTTTTGGAAGCAGAACACCGGCTGTCCCGCCACGCCGGCGGCGTTGAGCCGTTGCAGCGCGGCGAGCGTGTCTGGCGTCTTCATCGTCAGGAAGACGACATCGTCCGGCCTGAACGAAATCTCCGCCGGATCGGCGTGCACGGGAAAGCGTGCGGTCCTGGTGCCTTGCGGGGTGGAAAGCGACAGGCCCGAAGCACGGATAGCGTCGAGTTGCCTGCCGCGCGCAATGCCAATCACTGTGTGCCCCGAAAAACTCAGCTGCGCCGCGATGGCGCCGCCGACCGCGCCGATGCCATAGACGATGATCTGCATGCTATTCCTGTCGTGATTGGAATTGAGACTTCGGTGGACAACAATTGACCGAAAAAGCCTACAGCCTTGTCGCTGAGCCGGCGATCACCCAAGCGCGCCATTCACGCAATCGTGGCTGCCGCCGCTCGTCCGGCGCTGCGGCCGGAAAAGATGCAGCCGCCGAGGAACGTGCCTTCCAGAGCCGCGTAGCCATGCACGCCGCCGCCGCCGAAGCCGGCCACTTCGCCCACGGCATAGAGTCCCGGCACCGGCTGGCCGGCGGCATCAAGCACGCGGCTGTCGAGGTCGGTCTGCAGGCCGCCCAGCGTCTTGCGGGTCAGAATGTTGAGCCGCACCGCGATCAGCGGGCCGTTCGCCGGATCGAGCATCTTGTGCGGCTTCGCGGTGCGGATCAGCCTGTCGCCGAGATAGGCGCGCGCGCCGCGCAGCGCGGTGATCTGCATGTCTTTCGAGAACGGATTGTCGAGCTGCATGTCGCGGGCACGGATCTCGCGCTCGACCTGCGCCACCTCCAGCAGCGGCTCGCCGCCGGCCAGCGCGTTCATGCGCGCGACGAGCTTCGAAAGGTCGGCCTCGACGATGAAATCCTCGCCCTTGTCCATGAAGGCTCTCACCGGGCCTGGAATGCCGCTCGTCGCGCGGCCGAGCACCTGGCGCCAGCTCTTGTTCGTCAGGTCCGGGTTCTGCTCGGAACCCGACAGCGCGAACTCCTTCTGGATGATTTTCCTGGTCAGGATGAACCAGGAATAATCGAAGCCGGTACCCATGATGTGGCTGAGCGTGCCCAGTGTGTCGAAACCCGGATAGAGCGGCACCGGCAGCCGCTTGCCGCGCGCGTCGAGCCAGATCGACGACGGCCCGGGCAGGATGCGGATAGCGTGATCGGTCCAGATCGGCGCCCAGTTCTTGATGCCCTCGACATAGTGCCACATGCGGTCGCGGTTGATGATCGATCCGCCGGCAGCCTCGGTGATCCCCAGCATGCGTCCGTCGACATGGTCCGGCACGCCGGTGATCATACGCTTGGGCGCCGCGCCCAGCCGCTCGGGCCAGTTCCTGCGCACCAGTTCATGATTGGCGCCTATGCCGCCGGAAGCGACGATCACGGCTTGCGCGTGGAATTCGAAATCGCCGGCCACGGCGCGCGAACTCTTGCGGCCACGCTCGACGCTGCTCGCCTCGAGCACGTCGCCGCGCACGCCGGTGACGGTGTTGCCGCTTCGGATGATCTCGTTGACCCGGTGGCGGAATTTGAACTGGGTCAGCCCGCGTTTCTGCGCCTCGCGCACCCGCAGCACGAAGGGTTCGAGCACGCCGGGGCCAGTACCCCAGGTGATATGAAAACGCGGCACTGAATTGCCGTGGCCGACGGCATTGCCGCCGCCGCGTTCGGCCCAGCCGACGACGGGGAAGAACTTCATGCCGCGCGCCAGCAGCCAGGAGCGTTTCTCGCCGGCGGCGAAGCCGACATAGGCTTCGGCCCATTTGCGCGGCCAGAAATCCTCCGGGCGGTCGAAGGCGGCCGTACCCATCCAGTCGGCCAGCGCCAACTCATGCGAGTCACGAATGCGCATGCGCCGCTGCTCCGGCGAATCGACCAGGAAAATGCCGCCGAACGACCAGAAGGCCTGGCCGCCCAGCGACTGCTCCGGCTCCTGGTCGACGATGATGATCTTCTTGCCGGCGTCAGTCAGCTCGACGGCCGCAACCAGCCCGGCAAGGCCGGCGCCGACAATGATCACGTCCGCGTCGTCAGCCATGGTTCCTCCCAGGATTAGCCGGCTACCTTATTACGAGGGTCAGACGCTCTCCCAGCCGTCTTTTTCGCCGGCGCGGAAGATGGCGTCGATGACCTTCTGGTTCAGCACCGATTCCTCCAGCGTGAAGACGCGGTCCTTGCCACCCTGGGCGGCGCGTACGAAGGTCTCGCATTCCAGCCGGTATTGCTGTGTGCCGGGGAAGCGGAACACCTGCGCCTCGGTGTGGTTCTGGTTGTGCAATTCGATGCGGTGGTGTTCGTAGAGCCCCGCATTGAACGGACCAAAGACCTCGATGAAGCCCTTCTCGCCGTGGAACACCATCACTTGGCGTGCCGCCATCTGCGTCGACAGATAGAAGGACAGTTCGAAGTCGCCGAAATCGGCGCGGATCGAGGAATAAATGTCGGTGCCGAAAGTCTTGTCGCGCTCGATCGTCGCCTGGACGCGGATCGGCTCCTTGCCGGTCGAGAATCGCGTCGACACCGTCGGGTAGACGCCGATGTCGGGCAGCGCGCCGCCGCCGAGATCGAGCTGGTTGCGCATGTTCTTGGGGTCGACATTGTAATAGGAAAACGCGCCCTGCACATGGCGCAGCCGGCCGATGGCGCCGCTGGCGATGAGGTCGCGCACCTTGATCCATTGCGGGTGGTAGACGACCATGAAGGCCTCGCAGACCAGCACCTTCTTTTCGTCGCGCAGCTTGATCAGCGGGAGGATGTCCTTGGCGTCGAGCGCCAGTGGCTTTTCCACCAGCACGTGCTTTCCCGCCTCGATCGCTTTCGCCGTCCACTCGACATGCTGCGAGGTCGGCAGCGGGATGTAGACGCCATCAACGTCCTTCGAAGCGAGCAGCTCCTCATAGGAGCCGAAGGCATGGCGGGCGCCGAAACGTTCGCCCAGCGCCTTGGCCTTCGACAGGTCGCGGCTGGCGATCGCCGACAGGATGCCGTTTTCCGACTCCACGATCGCCGGCAAAAGCTGCTCGCGGCCGATCTTGGCCGTCGACAAAACACCCCATCGGAACATCACGCTTCTCCCTATCGATTACAGGCGACGAGGTTTGCCCGAAATCGAGGGAAAAGCCAATGCGGGAAGGTCGCGCCTAACCCCGCTTGCCCATCAGCGTCATGTCGAAGCTGACGACGTTGGAATAAAGCGGCGTACCGACATCCATACCGTAGCGCGACCTGAGCACCTTGCCGGTGACGTGGAACTTGATCGTGCCGCCCTTCAGCCCGTCGAGCTCGGCGGTGAATTTCTCCGGAAATGTCTTGCCGCGCGCCGTCAGCCGGCCGGTCACCAGCGCCGTCGTGTCGCCGGTGCGGGTCACGCTGGTCGAGCGGAACTGGATCTCCGGGCTGTTGGCCGCGTCGAACACCGCATCGGATTTCAGGAAAGCGTCGATGCGGCCCTGTCCGGTGCCGACGCTTTCCGGATAGATGGTGAGATCGACCTTGGAGCGGCCGACATCGCCATTGTCGATGCGGATCGTGCCCTTGAAGCGGCCGAAGGCGCCGTCAAAACCGCCGCCGCCGGCCTTGCCGATGGTGAAGCGGATCGAAGAGCCAGCTGGGCTGATCGTGTAGCTGCCGGCGGCGTCGCTGAGCGCCACCGCGGCGATTGCGGGCATGGCAAGGCACGCGGCAAAAGCCGCCAATCCGAGGATTCGCGCATGCATGGGAAAAGTCCTTTTCGTAAGCCAGCGCATTGCTGTCTGCTTAGCCCCGTCAACGAATGAACGGCCTCGTCTATTCCCCGGCTGACGAAGGCGTGATCATGCGAGACAGCACGCTGTCGCGCAGCAGGAAGTGATGGCGCAACGCTGCCGCAATATGCAGCGCCACAAGCGCGATGCCGGCATAGGCAAGATACCAGTGCGCGGAGGCCCAAAAACGCTCCGATGCATCGGATTCGGTGAGCGGCAGATTGGGCATGACGAACAGGTTGAACGGCATGGTCGGGATTTCCAGTGTCGAGACCGAAACAAGCGCCCAGCCCGTCAGGGGCAAAGCGAGCTGGAAGGCATAGAGCGCGAAATGCGCCAGCGGCGCCGTTCTGCGTTCCAGGTTTCCGACCGAAGGCGGCAGCGGCGGCGCCGCATTGCGCAACCGCCAGGCGATGCGCAGGATGATCAGGCCCAAGAGCAGGAAGCCGAAGGATTTGTGCAGTTGGATCAGCTCGAAGGACGTCCGCTGGCTTTCTATTCGCACCATGACGAAGCCGAGCACGAACTGCCCGATGAAAATGATGCCGATCAGCCAGTGCAGGATGATCATCGCCCAGCCGTAGCGGGTCGCGGTGTTGGTGATCGATTGCATGGGGGGCTAACGTTGCCGGTCGCGCGTTTCTTCCGCCCTCCCCGCAAGGGCGAGGGTGGATTCACCCTGTCACCTTGAAGAAATCCACGAACGCCCTGAGCGCAGGCCGCATTTGCCTGCGGCTGGGATAATAGACGAAGAAGCCGTCGAAGGCCGGGCACCAGTCCTCCAGCACGCGGATCAGCCGTCCGTCGGCGAGCGGCGCCCTCACATAGTCCTCGAAGACGAAGGCGAGGCCGGCGCCGTCGACGGCCGCCTGGGCGATCAAATGGTCTTCGTCGAGGATCAGCGGCCCTGCAACCGCGATCTCGATCTCTTCGCCAGCTCTCTCGAACTCCCAGCGGTAGAGAATGCCGCTGGAAAAGCGGAAGCGGATGCAGCGATGGTCGGCAAGCTCGCGCGGATGGCGTGGTTTGGACATGGCGGCGAAATAGGACGGCGCGCCGACCACCGCGCCACGGATATCGGGCCCGATCCGCACCGCGATCATGTCGCGCTGCAGGCTCTCGCCCAGCCGCACGCCGGCGTCGAAGCCGCCTTCGACCACATCGGTGAAGCGATCTTCGATGACGATCTCCAGGACGATCTCGGGATAGGCCGCGGCAAAGGCGCCGAGGCGTGGCGTCAGCACCAGGTGGGCTGCGGTGCGCGGCACGCTGAGTCGGAGATTGCCGGCCGGCCTGTCGCGCGCCTCGACTGCTGTCTCCAATGCCAGGTCGATCTCGGACAGCGCCGGACGCAAGCGTTCCAGCAGCTGCGCACCTTCCTCGGTTGGCGCAACGCTGCGCGTGCTGCGGGCGAGCAGTCGTACGCCAAGCCGCGCTTCCAGGCTCGACACCGCATGGCTCACCGCCGATGGCGCAATGCCGAGTTCGCGCGCCGCGCCGCGAAAGCTGGCGCATTGGGCGACCGTGGCGAGCACGGCGAGTTGAGAGAGGTTCGTTCGATACATTGATCTATTTTAAAGAACAAGCCGTACGAAAGAGACATGATTATCGAACGGAGTGCAAGGCGCTATTTCATCTCCATCGCAACAAGGAGACGCGCCATGAAAACCCGCAAACTCGGTACCGAACTTGAAGTCTTTCCCGTGGGCCTCGGCTGCATGGGCATGAGCTTCGGCTATGGCGGCCAGCCGGAAGCCGAAGCCATCGCCACGCTGCGCCGCGCCGTGGAGATCGGCGTCACCTTCTTCGACACGGCCGAAGTCTATGGCCCTTATGAGAACGAAATCCTGCTCGGCAAGGCGCTGAAGCCGGTGCGTGACAAGGTCACCATCGCCACCAAATTCGGCTTCAAGATTTCCGAGCAAGGTTCTGGCACCGACCGCATGGTCGGCGTCGACAGCCGTCCCGAGCACGTCAAGGCGGTGGCCGAAGCCTCGCTGAAGCGGTTGAACACGGATGTCATCGATCTTTACTACCAGCATCGCGTCGACCCGACCGTGCCGATCGAGGACACGGTCGGCACCATGGCGGAGCTGGTGCGCGAAGGCAAGGTGCGTGCGCTGGGTCTTTCGGAAGTGAGCGGCGCGACCCTGCGTCGGGCGCATGCCGTGCATCCGATCGCGGCCGTGCAGAGCGAATATTCTCTCTGGAGCCGCGATCCGGAAGACGAGGTGTTCGCCGTCTGCCGCGAACTCGGCATCGGCTTCGTGCCCTACAGTCCGCTCGGCCGCGGCCTGCTCACCGGCACCATCGCCAAGCCCGAAGCCTTGAGCGACGATGACTGGCGCCGCACTCTGCCGCGCTTCCAGGCCGACGCCATGGCAGCCAATGCCAAAGTCATTGCGACATTGGAGAAGCTGGCGGCGGAAAAAGGCGTCACCTCGGCGCAGCTCGCGCTGGCCTGGGTGCTGCACCAGGGCGATTTCATCGTCCCGATCCCCGGCACGCGCAAGATCCGCCACCTGGAGCAGAATACGGCGGCGGCTGGGATTGAGCTCAGTGCTGCCGAGGTGGCTGCGATCGGCGATGCGCTGTCGCCCGACAAGGTGGTCGGCAAGCGCTATACGGAGGAATTGCTGGCGCTGGTGAATGGGTGAGCGGAAGGGGCTTAGTGCCCTCGCTGTTTTAAGATAGGCGCGAGGCACCCTCCTCTGGCCTGCCAACCATCTCCCCCGCAAGGGGGGAGATCAGATGTCGCGCAGGCTTTCGCCAATCGCCAACGTTGAAAGGGAGTTGCCGTCGACGGAACAGCCAATCTCCCCCCTTGCGGGGGAGATGTCCGGTAGGACAGAGGGGGGTGCCTCGCGCCGAAGCTTCAAATCCTTCACCACGCCACCACACTAATCTCCGGCCAGCACTCCTGCGCCCGCTTGCCCTTCGCCTCATGCGTCCGCTGATTGTCCAGCGCCCGGTTCGGCGTGATGCGGAACGAAAAGACATCATCCAGCCCGAACGGCGCCACCACTTCCAGCTGCCCGTCTGCATCGTATCGCACGCCCACCGCATGCGTCTTCGAGGCAAAATAGCCGACGGATTGGCTTGAGCTCGTGTAGCGCGGGCATTCCTGCCCGAACTTCGCCGGATACCACAGATGCACCCGGGCCTGGTTGCGCACCTCGACTGGCAGCTTCAGCCCGTCGAAATGCCGCGCCGCCCGGCGGATCACCGCATCTTCGGCCTCATAGGACAGGTCGTTGTCATCGAAATAGAACAGGTCGACATCCTTGATGCCGTAGCCCGGTGGCTTGCCGGTGAGGTGGTTCCAGACACTGTTGTAGAGCGCGCCGGAAACCACCAGCCAGTCCGGCAATGCCAGTGTCCGCACCCGCGCCAGTGTCTCGGCAAGCATCGGGTCAGCCGCGACGATCCCGAGGAACGCCGCGCGCTGTTCTTCAAAAGGCAGGCCCGAGTAGCGGAGATGGTCCATCGCCCAATTGGAAGGCGATTCGCCATTGCTCCGCAATGCTTCAGGTTCTCAGCACGCCTCCCGTCTGCTTGTTGACGTTCTCGACGATGCGTTTGGCCAAAGCCTCGAAATCCTCGTCGGTCAGCGTCTTTTCGACCGGCTGTATGGAGACTTCGATGGCGATCGACTTCTTGGCCTCGCCCAGCGCCGCACCTTCGAAGACGTCGAACACCGAAACGCCGGTGACGAGCTTCTTGTCGGCGGCCAGCGCCGCCCGCACCAGCGTGCCGGCCTCCACGCCTCTGTCGACAACGAAGGCGAAGTCGCGCTTCACGGCCTGGAAGGGCGATAGCTCCAGCTTCGGCTTGGTGCGCGTCGGCTTGGCCTTCGGCTCCGGCACGGCGTCGACATAGATCTCGAAGCCGCAGATCGGGCCGGAGACGTCGAGCACTTCCAGCGTCTTGGGATGGAACTCGCCGAAGGTGCCCAGCACGGTCTTCGGGCCAAGCTTGATCGTGGCGGAGCGTCCGGGATGATACCAGGCCGGACCGCCGGGCTCGATCTGCAACCGGTCGACCGGCGCGCCGCAGGCTTCCAGTGCCGCGATCGCGTCGGCCTTGGCGTCGAACACGCCGACCGGCCCGGCATTGCCGGCCCAGCTGCGCCCCGCACCGTCGAGCTTGGCCGTGCCGCGTCGCACGCCGGCGGCCACACGCCGCTGCTGCTCGGCGCCGTCACCCTCATAGGTGCCGGACACCTCGAACAGCGCCACGTCGCCGATGCCCTTGTCGGCATTGCGCTGCGCGGCGCTGAGCAGCCCCGGCAGCAACGACGGCCGCATGTCCGACATGTCGGCGGCGATCGGGTTGGCGAGCTTCAGCGCCATCTGGCCGCCGCCGAACAGCTCGGCATGCTTTGCCGGGATGAACGACCAGGTGACGGCCTCCATCATGCCGCGCACGGCAAGCGCGCGCTTGGCGGCGCGGGTGCGCACCTGCAGCGTGGTCAGGATCTTGCCGTTGACGGCGTCATGCGAGGTCAGCGGCTGCGGCGCGATATTGTCGACGCCGTGGATGCGCATCACCTCCTCGACGAGATCGGCCTTGCCGTCGACATCCGGCCGCCAGGACGGCACTTTCACCTTGACCGTGTCGCCCGAACCGTGCGGCTCGAAGCCGAGCCGGGTCAGGATGTCGAGCGCCTCGGCCTTCGGCACCTCGATGCCGGTCAGCCGCTTCACTTCCGACAAAGGGAAGGCGACGACCTTCGGCTTGTGGCCGGCATAGCCGGCAACTTCGATCTCCGACGGCGTGCCGCCGCAGAAATCGAGCACCAGCTTGGTCGCCAGCTCGACGCCCGGCACCATGAATTCGGGATCGACGCCACGCTCGAAGCGGTAGCGCGCGTCGGTGATGATGCCGAGCGCGCGGCCGGTGCGGGCCGTGGCGATCGGGTCCCAGAGCGCCGATTCGATCAGCACGTCCGATGTGTTCTCATCGCAGCCCGAATGCTCGCCGCCCATGATGCCGGCAATCGATTCGACGCCATTGTCGTCGGCGATCACGCACATCTCCGGCGTCAGCGTGTATTCGCGGCCGTCGAGCGCCAGCACCGTCTCGCCGTCCCTGGCGCGGCGCACCACCAGATTGCCGGCGACCTTGGCGGCGTCGAACACATGCAGCGGGCGGCCGCGGTCGAAGGTGACGTAATTGGTGATGTCGACCAGCGCGCTGATCGGCCTGAGACCAATGGCAATCAGCCTTTGCTGCAGCCATTTCGGCGACGGGCCGTTCTTGACGCCTTTCACCAGCGCCAGCGCGAAGCCGGGGCAAAGCTCCGGCGCCTCGATCGTCACCTTCACCGGGCACAGGCCGTCGCCGACATGCGGCATGATCGCGCCGCCCACCAGCCGCCCGAGTCCGCTCGCCGCGAGGTCGCGCGCGATGCCGTAGACGCTGGCCGCGTCCGGCCGGTTCGGCGTCAGATTGATCTCGATGACCGGGTCGTCAAGATGCGCGTAAGCCGCGAAGCTGGTGCCGACAGGCGCGTCTTCGGGCAGGTCGATGATGCCGTTATGCTCGTCGGAGATTTCCAGCTCGCGCTCCGAGCACATCATGCCATGGCTTTCGACGCCGCGGATCTTGCCGACCGACAGCGTCACATCGATGCCGGGCACATAGGTGCCGGGCGCCGCGAACGCGCCGATCAGGCCCGCACGGGCGTTCGGCGCGCCGCAGACGACCTGCACCGGCGGCTTGCCGTCGCCGGTGTCGACGGTCAGCACCCGCAGCCGGTCGGCGTCGGGATGCTGCACGGCGGTCAGCACCTTGGCGATGACGAAGGGTTTCAAGCCCGCCTTGTCGTCGACATGCTCGACTTCGAGGCCGATCGCGGTCAGCCGCTCGACGATCTCGGCCAGCGAGGCGTCGGTCTCGAGATGATCCTTGAGCCAGGAGAGGGTGAATTTCATCACTGTGTTCCGTTTTGTCTGTACCCGTCCGGCCGTTTCGGGTCGGGTCGGGGCACGCTTGTCTTCAAGTGGCGCGGCAGGTCGTCGGGCATGTGCAGGAAAGGCAGCTGCTCGCGCACATAGGCATGCATGGTCGGTCGGAAATAGGCCGGCATGTCCATGGCGCCGAGCATGAAATAGATATGGTCTTCAAGCCGCTCGTCGACATAGGCAATCGGCGAGCCGCAAATGCCGCAGAACGAGCGCGTCACCGGCCCGTTCTCATACATCGTGAGCGCCTTGCCGGCGAAAGCCACCTGATCGACCAAGAAGCCGACAAACGCCGACACCGGCGCGCCCGTGGCGCGCCGGCAATCGCCGCAATGGCAATAGCTGATGTGATGCGGCTCGGCCGAGGCTTCGAACCGCACGGCGCCGCAACGGCAGCCACCGGTGTGAGGCGCCGTCATGTGGACAGCCCTCCGAACAGCGTCGGCAGGTCGAGTGGGCGGAAGCCGTAATGCGACAGCCAGCGAACATCGGCGTCGAAGAAGGCGCGCAGGTCCGGCATGCCGTATTTCAGCATGGCGATGCGGTCGATGCCCATGCCCCAGGCAAAGCCCTGGTATTCGTCGGGATCGAGCCCGCCGGCGCGCAGCACGTTGGGATGCACCATGCCGCAGCCCAGGATCTCCATCCAGTCCGAACCTTCGCCAAAGCGCACTTCGCCCGGACGCGAGCGGTCGCACTGGATGTCGACCTCGAGGCTGGGCTCGGTGAACGGGAAGAAGGACGGCCGGAAGCGCATCTTGACCGACGGCACTTCGAAGAAGGCCTTGCAGAACTCTTCCAGCACCCACTTCATGTTGGCGACATTGGCCGACTTGTCGACCACCAGGCCCTCGACCTGATGGAACATCGGCGAGTGCGTGGCGTCCGAATCCTGCCGGTAGGTCTTTCCGGGAATGACGATGCGGATTGGCGGCTTCTGCTTCTCCATGGTGCGGATCTGCACGGGCGAGGTGTGCGTGCGCAAAAGCTTGCGCTCGCCCTTTTCGTCCGGCTGGAAGAAGAAGGTGTCGTGCATCTCGCGCGCCGGATGTCCCTCGGGGAAATTCAGCGCGGTGAAATTGTAATAGTCGGTCTCGATATCGGGACCTTCGGCGATTGCGAAGCCGAGATCGCCGAAGATCGCCGCGATCTCGTCGATCACCTGGCTGATCGGGTGGATGCGGCCGCGCTCGGCCGGCGACTGGCGCACCGGCAGCGTGACGTCGACCTTCTCGGCCGCAAGCCTGGCGGCGATCGCCACGTCCTTCAGTTCCGCCCTGCGCGCGGTCAGCGCTTCGGTGACGCGGTTCTTCAGGCCGTTGATCGCCGGACCCTTCACCTGCCGGTCCTCGGCGCTCATCGCGCCAAGCGTCTTCAGCATTTCGGAGACCGAGCCTTTCTTGCCCAGCGCCGCAACGCGCACGGCTTCGATTGCGGCTTCATCCGAGGCCGCCGCGATGTCGGCAAGCAACGAACCTTCCAGGGCTTCAAGATTTCCAGCGGTGTCGTTCACAGCGAAACTCTCTCGATCGGGCGACTGACACCATTTGGTTTCGTCGTCGCCATTTTGGTTACATCAGGGGTCAAAAAGAAAACCCGCGCCAGCCGAGCCAGCGCGGGTTCCCCAAATCAGTCGTAAAAATGCTTGGGAAGCGCTGGCTTAGGCGACAGCGCTCTCAAAAGCATTCGGCGTGGTGTTCTTCAGGTATTCGAGCGCGACTTTGGCCTTGGCGACCAGGGCGGCGAACGCCTGCGGCTCGTGGATGGCCATGTCCGACAGGATCTTGCGATCGATCTCGATGCCGGCCTTGTTGAGGCCGTCAATGAAGCGGCCATAGGTCAGGCCGTGTTCGTGGGTCGCGGCGTTGATGCGCTGGATCCACAGCGCGCGGAACGAGCGCTTGCGGTTCTTGCGGTCGCGATAGGCGTACTGCAGCGACTTTTCCACCGCCTGCTTGGCGATGCGGATGGTGTTCTTGCGACGGCCATAGAAGCCTTTCGCGGCTTTCAGGACCTTCTTGTGCTTGGCGTGCGAGGTGACGCCTCTCTTTACGCGTGCCATGTCATGATCTCCTTAAAAGCAATTCCAGGTGCCTGGCGGCTTTCCGTTCCGAATTGCGTAAAACTAATGCGTGTCCAGACCGAATGCTCAGAGGCCGTTCGGCAGAAAATTCTTGATGACCTTCTTGCCATCCGGTTCAGCCAGAACCATCGTGCCGCGGGCATTTCGAATGAACTTGTTGGAACGCTTGATCATGCCGTGACGCTTGCCGGCCGCAGCCGACAGGACTTTACCCGTACCTGTGATCTTGAACCGCTTCTTGGCGGCCGATTTGGTCTTCATCTTGGGCATTTTGCTACTCCGTATTGGTGGCGCACAATCGCGCTTCTTTTCTCGCTTCGGGCTGACCAAAGCCCGAAAAGCAAATGAAACCGCCACGGCATGCCCTGCCGGGCGGTTTTCGTTTTTTTTGCCCTGCGTATTGAGCTTTCCAGAAAATCAGGAAGATTTTCGGGCCGATACGCGGAACGGCGGTCCTATAGATCAAAGAGCGCTCGGGTGCAACACCCGGGACGTCGCGGCGCTCTGTTCCCGGTCAGGGCAGCGTGAACCACACCGGCAGCATGCCGGTCAGCTGTGCGCCGTCGATCAGCTCGAAAGCCGGCAACGCGATCAGGAATACCAGCCCGTCGAGCAGCGTGGTGAGCAGCAGGCGCGGCCTGAAGCTGCCGGTATCGCCTTCCTCGTAAAGTGAGAGCTTGGGGAAGAAGCGCGGCACCTTGGCCAGATAGGCCGCATAAGGGGCGCCCAGCGCTTCCTTGAGGTATTTCTCCTCGCGCAGGATCACGATGTGGAAAGCGCCGGCGCAAAGCACGGCAAACAGGATGATGCCGCTGAACGAGCCGATCTGCGCGCCGACGCCGGCGGCGGCCAGGGTGGAGAACAGATAAAGCGGGTTGCGGGTGATCGAATACGGCCCGCCGGTGACCACCTCGGAGGATTTGCGGCCGCCGATATAGAGCGTCGACCACAGCCGGCCGATGATCCCGAGGAAGATCAACAGCACGCCGAACATCTCGATCGATTCATGCACCGGCGTGTCGGGCGGAAAGGTCGACTGGCCGAACAGCAGGGCGCAAAACAGCACCACCACCAGCACCGCGAGCACGATCCGGCGCATATGCTGGTAGCCGCCCAGCCCTTGCAGCGGGCTTGTGGCCGGGGCCTTTACTTCATCGACCATGTCCAATCCGATCGTCGCGTTTTGCTCGCGATCGGGAAGCCCGATCGTCGGCGATCGGATTTAAAAGCAGGCGCCCCGCCGATCGTCGGGACGCCGTGCCCGGCAATTCGGGCGGATTTTAGAGCAAATGCAACTGGGGCCGGCAGCTCTCGAAACCGTGATAGACGCGACGCGTCGACGGCCGCGCCTCAGCGCGGCGCCAGCACCATCATCATCTGGCGGCCTTCGAGCTTGGGCTCGGCCTCGACCTTGGCGATCGTCGCCGTTTCCTCGCGCACTTTGTTCAGAAGCTGCATGCCGAGTTCCATATGCGCCATCTCGCGGCCACGGAAGCGCAGCGTCAGCTTGACCTTGTCGCCTTCCTCGAAGAAGCGGCGCACGGCCTTCATCTTGGTTTCGTAGTCGTGGTCGTCGATGTTCGGGCGCATCTTGATCTCTTTGATCTCGATGACCTTCTGGTTCTTGCGCGCTTCGGCCGCCTTCTTCTGGTTGGCGTATTTCAGCTTGCCGAGATCGAGGATCTTGACGACTGGCGGCACCGCATTGGGCGATATTTCGACGAGATCCAGCCCGGCCTCTTCGGCCAGCAGCAATGCGTCGTTGATGGAAACATCGCCGCGGTTCTGGCCCTCGGCGTCGATGAGTTGGACCCGGGGAACCCGGATGTCTCGGTTGGAGCGCGGGCCGTCTTTGGTGGGCGCCGCTGCTTTAAAAGGTCTGCGAATGGTCGTGGTCTCCTCGGCCGTTTCGTTCAGGGTTCAGTAAATTCAAATCGCTGGACGCGCCTATGTGGTGAGCGCGGGGCGTGAGTCAATAGCATAGGCTTTGCGGAAAATCACCTGTCCGCTTGCTCTTACTTGTGCCAAGCGAAGAAACGCCGCGAGCACTTTTCGTTGAACCACGGCCTGTGCCAAAAGACCGGTGGGAAGGACAAGATCATGGCCAGCAGCGCCCCGGTTTTCATCGATGTCGACGGATCGAGCATCGCCGTCAGGCAGACGCCAGGCGCGGCACCCGGCGTGGTCTGGCTGGGCGGCTACAAGTCCGACATGCTTGGCACGAAGGCCGAGACGCTTGCCGCCTGGGCCGGCGGCGAGGGCCACGCTTTTCTGCGTCACGACTATTCCGGCCATGGCGAGTCGGGTGGCGACTTCGCCGACGGCACTATTTCGACATGGCTGGCGCAAAGCCTGGCCGTGTTTCGCCGGTTCAGCCAGGGCAAGCAGATCCTGGTCGGCTCCTCGATGGGGGCATGGATTGCCCTGCGCATGGTGCAGGAACTGCGCAAGGCCGGCGACGAGCGTGTTGCCGGCCTGGTGCTGCTTGCGCCGGCGCCGGATTTCACCGTCGAGTTGATCGAGCCGGCGCTGACCGACGCGCAGCGGCGCGACCTTGAGCAAAAAGGCTTCTTCGCCGAGCCGTCCGACTATTCCGACCAGCCTTACATCTACACCCGTGCGCTGATCGAGGACGGCCGGGCCAACCGGGTGATGACCGGGCCCATCGACACCCATTGCCCGGTGCATATCCTGCAAGGCCTCGCCGATCCGGACGTGCCGTCCGGCCATGCGCTGAAGCTCGCCGCCATGCTGCCGGCCGACGACGTCACGCTGTCGTTGATCCCCGACGGTGATCATCGCCTGTCGCGTCCCGAGGATCTCGACATGATCAAGCGCGCGGTCGGCGACATGATCAGCCGGGTCGCCTGACCAATGCGCGTTTCCATTCCGATATCCGCCTTCGTCGCGGCGATCGTCGGCTTCGGCAGCACGCTTGCCATCGTCATTGCCGCCGCAAAGGCGGTCGGCGCGACGCAGATCGAAACGGCAAGCGGCGTGACGGCGATCTGCCTGGCCATGGCGATCGAATGCCTGTGGCTGTCCTGGCGCACGAAAATGCCTGTTATCACCGCCTGGTCGACACCAGGTCTGGCGCTGGTCGCCGCCTCCAGCGGCTTCACCATGCCGGAGGCGGTCGGCGCCTTCATCGTCACGGGCATCCTGCTCGTCGCCACCGGCCTGTTCAAGCCATTGACCAGGTTGATGGCGCGAATACCAGCTTCCGTCGCCTCCGGCATGCTGGCCGGCATCGTCGTCACCTTCGCCATCAACGCGGTCAAAACCGTACCAGCCGATCCCTGGCTCATACTGCCGCTGATCGCGGCCTTCTTCGTCATCCGGCTGTTCAATCCGGCATTGTCGGTGCTCGCGGTGCTGGTCGGCGGCGGCCTTGCCGCGTTCCTCACCGGCCGTGTCGGCGGCCTGCCGGCGCCGGAACTGTCGACGCTGACGCTAATTGCGCCGCAATTCACCGTTTCGGCCGCCATCGGCCTGGCGATCCCGCTCTATCTCGTCACCATGGCGTCGCAGAACCTGTCTGGCCTCGCCGTGCTGCGCGCGGCTGGCTACCACCCGGAACCTGGACCGTTGATCGGCGTCACCGGCCTGTTTTCGCTGCTGTCGGCGCCGTTCGGCGCCGGGACCACCAATCTGGCGGCGATCTCGGCGGCGATCTGCACCGGCCCGGACGTGCATCCCGATCCCGCCAAGCGCTGGAAGACGGGTCCGTTCTATGCGCTGGCCTATCTGGTCTTCGCCATCTTCGGTGCTTCGCTGGTGGCGATCTTCGCCGTCCTGCCGCAGAGCCTGATTGCGCTGGTTGCCGGGCTGGCGCTGATGGCGTCCTTAGCCAATGCGCTTGCCATTGCGCTGAAGGACGAGGGCCAGCGCATGCCGGCCACCGTCACCTTCGCCGTCACGGCCTCCGGCCTCACTCTGTTCGGCGTCGGCGCGGCTTTCTGGGGCCTGGTTGCCGGCATGGCCGTGCTTTTCCTCGACAGGCTCAAAAAGCGATAATCATTTCAGGTGCTTCGCCGGTTTTGGCCGGTTTTGGCTTGAATCGCCGATTTGGTCTTCCCATTTCGATTCCACGCAGCCGCTCTGGCTGTCTCCAACGGAAGGACTGGGAGAAAATGAACACAAGTGCATTGATCCGTCCGGCCTGGACGCCGGCCACCATCGCGCTGATGGTCATCGGCTTCATGGTGTTCTGGCCGCTCGGCTTCGCCATGCTCGCCTACATCATCTGGGGCGACCGGCTCGACGGCTTCAAGCGTGACGTCAATCGCGCCACCGACGGTATCTTCGCCGGCTGCCGCCGCGGCTCCGACAAGGCGGCCCGCTGGGGCCACGGTTCGGCTCGCACCGGCAACGTCGCCTTCGACGACTGGCGCGAGAAGGAACTCGAGCGCCTTGCCGAGGAACGCCGCAAGCTCGACGATATGCTGACCGAGTTCGACGACTATGCCCGCGAACTGCGGCGCGCCAAGGACCAGGACGAGTTCGACCGCTTCATGGCGAACCGCAACAAGCATACCGCGCCGACCACCACCGATGACTCGACCGACAAGACTGCCCCCAAGCGCGGCAAGGGCACGAACCTGCTCGACGACTGAAACCCTGCGACAGGTCTCAGGATGATGAAACGGCGTCGCGTGAGCGGCGCCGTTTCTTTTTTGTTCTCTTTTGGCTTTCCCTCCACTGGCCGTTTCTCTCGAATCGCGTATCGTCCAGCCATGACCCTCGGCTTCTTTCGCAACCTGACCAAGCCAAAGCCCGCGCCCGTCGTCGAGCGTGAGCATTGCGTCGCCGGCCGCACGCTGCCGCTCAAGATCGTCGAGAGCGCCAGGGCAAGGCGGCTGACGCTGCGCATCGATTCCGGTGGCCAGGGCCTGCGCGTAACCGTGCCGCCGGGCCTGCGCCGCGGCGAGGTGGAAAAGTTCCTCGACCGCCACCAGGACTGGCTGGAGCAGCGCCTGGCCAAGGTGCCGACGCGTCCGCAGGTAAGGCCAGGTATCAAGATCCCGATCCGCGGCGTGCCGCACCGCATCGTTCATGAGCCGGCAAAGCGCGGCACCGTCACCGTCTCGCGCGACGAACGCGGACCGGTGCTGATCGTGCATGGCGATCGCATCCATCTGCCGCGCCGCATCGCCGACTATTTGAAGCGCGAGGCCAAGAAAGAGATCGAGAAGCTGGTGATCAGGCACACCGAGGCGGTCGGCAAGCGCGCCAAGGCGATCCGCTACAAGGACACCTCCAGCCGCTGGGGCTCATGCACCTCGGAGGGTAACCTGTCGTTCTCCTGGCGCATCATGATGGCGCCGCAACCGGTGATCAACTATCTGGTGGCGCATGAAGTGGCGCATCTCAAAGAGATGAACCACGGCCCGAAATTCTGGAAGCTGTGCGAGAAGCTCTGCCCGGACACCGACCGCTGCAAGGACTGGCTGAAGCGCAATGGCGGCGCGTTGCAGGCGATCGTGTTTGAATAGGGTTTCTGCGCAGACCGAATATCCATCACTCGGAATAAGTTGGGCTGGGATGGTCGCACCAAAATGATTCAGTTTTGAGGGCACGCAGAATCTCTTATATTAGAGACATGCGAATCAAGCCTTTGAACTGAATCATGCTTGGAGTACCTCGTATGTCAGTCGTGATGCATTTTGCTACTTTCTTGAAACTTTTGACTCAAAGCACCGGAGAAAAGATTCGGGATCTTTCGAAATATTCTCAGGGCGGTGGGTTCGATTTTTATCGAACGTCGAGAGAAGGGGTCACGGATATCTGTGCCCACGGAAAGCTGCCTACGGTTGTCGTTTCCAAAATTAAGGTGCTCGCGGCGGACAATGCGGTTGAACGAAATGTCGAAATCGTTGAGCACTGTTCGACATGGCTTTCAAAGCAGTCAGGTGCCGGAAGCGTTCCAGGTCGCGGTGTGTGGCGGTCACCAAACAAAATATTCTCTGTTCACATTGAACCAGAAATTTCAGTCACATCCGGCGGTACTGAGAAGGTCTTGGCCGTCTATCCACGTCGAGAACCACGTATTAATCGTGATCAAGCCGGTGCAGGGATCACACTGCTTCAGGCTTCCTACAAGAAAACTGGCAGCGTGAAATTCGGCATACTAGACGCTTACGGCGAAAAGGCTTTCTGGAGCCCAACCAACGCATCCCAGTCGATCCTGGATCACGACGTGGCGATGATTGAAAACGAGCTCTCAAAAATATTAGTGTTGTAACTCGCCGCCTCAATCATCGTTCGCGGCGTTCAACTCATCCGGCCGCAGCCCTTCATCGCCATGGCGTGGCCATGGCAAAAAGTTCTGCTCGAACGCGTCGCCGCCGAAATAGTCCAGCGCCCGGTGCGCTTCGGCGCCGTTGAAGGCGGCCTTGTCCATCAGGTGCGTGATCACCTCGCGCGCCTGCGCGATCTTCTGCTTCAGCTCAGTGACGGTCCGGTCGGCCATGCTTATCTCCCGCCATGCAGTGATTAGCAACCTAGCGCGTCCCATGCCCATGGCAACAGCATGCTTTTCCTCGACTCTTTTGCCATTTCGTGCCAATCCCGCGCCATGACGCTCGACATCAAGATCTGCGGATTGAAGACCGAGGCCGCAATGGCCGCTGCCCTTGCCGGCGGCGCCAGCCATGTCGGCTTTATCTTCTTTACCCGGAGTCCGCGCTATGTCGAGCCGGCCGAGGCCGGCCGCCTGCGCGAAATGGCGCGCGGCAAGGCCCTGGCGGTTGCCGTCACCGTCGATGCCGACGATGCCTTCCTGGATGAGATCGTCGCCAGCATGCAGCCCGATATGCTGCAATTGCATGGTTCCGAAACGCCGGAGCGGGTGGCGGAACTCAAGGCTCGCTATGGCCTGCCGGTGATGAAGGTATTTTCCGTCAGCAAGGCCGCCGATCTCGAGCGGATGAAGCCTTTCGTCGGTATCGCCGATCGGTTCATGTTCGATGCCAAGCCGCCGAAAGGATCGCAACTGCCGGGCGGCAATGGCGTCGCCTTCGACTGGCACATCCTTGCCGGCCTTGACGCCGGCGTCGATTACATGCTTTCCGGAGGGCTCAACGCCGCCAACATCGGCGATGCCCTGAGACTGGCCCATCCACCCGGAATCGACATTTCGTCGGGTGTGGAAAGCGCTCCTGGCGTCAAGGATCCGGCGCTGATCGAGCAGTTTTTCCGGGCCGTCAGGGCCGCGCGTGACGACCGCGCCGCCTGAATACCTTTTCGAACCAGAGCATGTCCCGGAAAAGTGGAATCCGGTTTTCCGATAAGGACATGCTCAAAAGTACAAACCCAGGAGATCGGCGATGAACAAGCCGGCTATGCCCAATTCCTTCCGCACCGGGCCCGACGAGCAGGGCATGTTCGGCATTTTCGGGGGTCGTTTCGTCGCCGAAACGCTGATGCCGCTGATCCTCGATCTCGAAGAGCAGTGGAACAAGGCCAAGACCGATCCCGAGTTCAAGGCCGAGCTGCAGAACCTGTCGACCCACTATGCCGGGCGGCCGTCAAAGCTCTATTTTGCCGAGGGTCTGACGAAACACCTCGGCGGCGCCAAGGTCTATTTCAAGCGCGAGGACCTGAACCACACAGGCTCGCATAAGATCAACAACTGCCTCGGCCAGATCCTGCTCGCCAAGCGCATGGGCAAGAAGCGCATCATCGCCGAGACCGGCGCCGGTCAGCACGGTGTAGCCTCGGCAACCGTGGCGGCGCGTTTCGGCTATCCTTGCGTGGTCTATATGGGCGCCACCGACGTCGCCAGACAAAGCCCCAACGTCTTCCGCATGAAGCTGCTCGGCGCCGAAGTGCGGCCGGTCACCGCCGGCCACGGCACGCTGAAGGACGCCATGAATGAGGCCCTGCGTGACTGGGTCACCAATGTCGAGGACACATATTACCTGATCGGAACGGCCGCCGGCCCGCATCCCTATCCGGAGCTGGTGCGCGATTTCCAGTCGGTCATCGGCACGGAAGCCCGCGCGCAGATGCTGGAGCAGGAAGGCCGGCTGCCCGACGTCATCATCGCCGCTGTCGGCGGCGGCTCCAATGCCATCGGCCTCTTCCATCCCTTCCTCGACGACAAGGATGTCCGCATCATCGGCATCGAGGCTGGCGGGCGTGGTCTCGACGGCATCGAGCATTGCGCCTCGATGAATGCCGGCAAGCCTGGCGTGTTGCACGGCAACCGCACCTATCTCTTGCAGAACGCCGACGGCCAGATCCTCGACGGTCACTCGATCTCGGCCGGCCTCGACTATCCGGGCGTCGGTCCCGAACATTCCTGGCTGCGCGACTCGGGTCGCGTCGAATATGTGCCGATCCTCGACGACGAGGCGCTGGAGGCCTTCCAGCTGACCACGCGCGTCGAAGGCATTATCCCGGCGCTGGAATCGGCGCATGCCATCGCCCATGCAATGAAGATCGTGCCCAAGATGGACAAGGACCAGCTCGTCATCGTCAACCTGTCCGGCCGCGGCGACAAGGACGTGCACACGGTGGCCTCGATGCTGGGCATGGAGATCTGACAATGACCACCCGCATCGACCGCCGCATGGCGAAGCTCAAATCCGAAGGCCGTCCGGCTTTGGTCACTTATTTCATGAGCGGCGACCCGGACTACGACACCGCTTTGTCGATCATGAAGGCGCTGCCCAAGGCCGGCGCCGACATCATCGAAATGGGCATGCCGTTTTCCGATCCGATGGCCGATGGTCCGGCGATCCAGGCGGCTGGCCTGCGCGCGCTGAAGGGTGGCCAGACGCTGGTCAAGACGCTGAAGACGGCGGCTGATTTCCGCGTCACCGACAATGACACGCCGATCGTGCTGATGGGCTACTACAACCCGATCTACATCTACGGCGTCGACCGCTTCCTCAAGGATGCGATTGCCAGCGGCATCGACGGGCTGATCGTCGTCGACCTGCCGCCGGAGATGGACGAGGAGCTTTGCATCCCGGCACTCAAGGCCGGCATCAACTTCATCCGCCTGGCGACGCCGACCACCGACGACAAACGGCTCCCCAAGGTGCTGCAGAACACGTCCGGCTTCGTCTACTACGTGTCGATGACCGGCATCACCGGCTCGGCGCTGGCCGACACCGGCAAGGTTGCGGCGGCGGTCAAGCGCATCAAGGGTCACACCGAGTTGCCGGTCTGCGTCGGCTTCGGCGTCAAGACGGCCGAGCAAGCGCGCATCATTGGCGCTTCGGCCGACGGTGTCGTGGTCGGCACGGCGATCGTCAACGCGGTCGCCAATGTGCTGGGACCCAAGGGCGAGAAGACGGCCGATCCGGCCGAAGCCGTCGCCACTCTGGTCAGCGGCCTTGCCCAGGGCGTGCGTTCCGCCCGCCTTGCCGCCGCCGAATAGGCTGACTATGTGTTCACAAGGCAATTCCGGTCGGAAAACCGCCACAGACTTTGCCTGAATTGCTTGAAGTCTCTTCCAGGACAGGAGCCGAAGCCATGAACTGGATCACCAATTACGTCCGCCCGAAGATCAACTCGATGCTCGGCCGGCGCACCGACATGCCGGAAAACCTCTGGATCAAGGATCCCGAGACCGGCGAGATGATCTTCCACAAGGATCTCGAATCCAACCAGTTCGTCATCCCGGCCTCCGGCCACCACATGAAGATCTCGGCCAAGGAGCGGCTGAAATATTTCCTCGACGACGGCAAATATGAGCAGCTCGAAAACCCCAAGGTCGTCCAGGATCCGCTGAAGTTCCGCGACGAGAAACGCTACACCGATCGTCTGAAGGACGCCAAGGCCAAGACCGGTCTTGAAGATGCTATCGTCAATGCCCTTGGCACCATCGAAGGCCTGCCGGTCGTCGTCACCGTGCAGGATTTCGCCTTTATGGGCGGCTCGCTCGGCATGGCCGCCGGCGACGCCATCGTGCATGCGTTCGAGGTCGCGCTGCAGCGCAGGCGGCCGCTGATCCTGTTTGCCGCTTCGGGCGGCGCTCGCATGCAGGAAGGCATTCTGTCGCTGATGCAGCTGCCGCGCACCACGATCGGCGTCGACCGGCTGAAGGAAGCCGGCCTGCCTTACATCGTCGTGCTGACCAACCCGACCACCGGCGGCGTCACCGCCTCTTACGCCATGCTGGGCGACGTCCACATCGCCGAGCCTGGCGCGTTGATCGGTTTTGCCGGTCCGCGCGTCATCGAGCAGACCATCCGTGAAAAGCTGCCCGACGGCTTCCAACGCGCCGAATATCTGATGGAACACGGCATGGTCGACATGGTCGTCTCGCGTCTTGAGATGCGCCAGACCATAGCGCGGCTGCTGAAGATGCTGCTCAAGGTGCCGGAAGCCGAGAAGTCGCTTGAGCCGGAAATCCTGCCGCCCGCGGCCGTCACTGCGGAAGCGCGGCCGCACGCCTGACGCGACATCCCTGGTCGCGGCCGTTATTGCACTTGGTCTTGCGTGCTGTAGCCTCTGATTTGCGCATGGGCTTGCCGAAACCGATTCTCGGGCTCGGTGCCCATCCCAAAATTGCGGCAAACAAGAAGATTTAAGCCATGACAACGCTCGCTGCCGACCGTGAAATCGAACATCTGATGACGCTTCATCCGAAAGGGTTCGACCTTTCGCTGGACCGCATCACAAGGCTGCTCGAGCGCCTCGGCAACCCGCAGGACCGGCTGCCGCCGGTCATTCATATCGCCGGCACCAACGGCAAGGGTTCTTGCGCTGCTTTTTCGCGGGCGCTGCTCGAGGCGGCGGGCCACCTCGTCCATGTCCACACCTCGCCGCATCTGGTGAACTGGGCCGAGCGCTACCGCCTGGCCGCTGAAGCCGGCGGCAAGCTGGTTGACGACGAGATTTTCGCCGAAGCCATCAGCCGCGTCGCCGAGGCCAATGGCGGCCAGAAGATCACTGTTTTCGAAATCCTCACCGCGGTCACCTTCATCCTGTTTTCCGAGCATCCGGCGGAAGCCGCGATCATCGAGGTCGGCCTTGGCGGCCGTTTCGACGCCACCAATGTCATTTCCCGGCCAGCGGTTTCCGTGATCATGCCGGTGTCGATGGATCACGAAGCCTATCTCGGCGACCGCGTCGAACTGATCGCAGCCGAAAAGGCCGGCATCATGAAGCGCGGCTGCCCGGTGGTGATCGGCGCCCAGGAAAGCGAGACCGCGCTGCAGGTGCTGATCGACACCGCCGAGCGGCTGGATTGCCCGACAATCGTCTACGGTCAGGATTTCCTTGCCTTCGAGGAAAACGGCCGCATGGTCTATCAGGACCAGGACGGGCTGATGGACCTGCCGCCGCCGCGCCTGCCCGGACGCCATCAATTCGCCAATGCCGCGGCGGCGATCGCCGCCGTCAAGGCGGCTGGCTTCGAGATCGGCAACCGCGCCGCCGAAAAGGCCATGGCCAATGTCGCCTGGCCGGCGCGCATGCAGAAGTTGACCCAGGGTAAGCTGGTGGATCTCGCGCCGAAGGGCGCCGAGATCTGGCTGGATGGCGGCCACAATCCGGGCGCCGGCGTCGTCATCGCCGAGGCGCTGGCCGAGCAGGAGGAAAAGAACCCAAGGCCGCTGATCCTGATCTCCGGCATGATCAACACCAAGGACCAGACCGGCTATTTCAGGGCCTTCAAAGGCCTAGCCCGGCATGTCTATACGGTGCCGGTGGCTAACAGCGAGTCCGGCGTGCCCAATGACGAACTGGCGTTGCGGGCCACGGAAGCCGGCCTGTCGGCGGAGCCGGTCAGTTCGGTCGCCAATGCGCTGATGCTGTTGCGCGACTCATGGGACGGCCCGGCGCCGCGCATCCTGATCGGCGGCTCGCTCTATTTCGCCGGCGAGGTGCTCGCCGAAAACGGCACGCCGCCGACCTGAGCCACCTTGAACCGCATCGTGAGGAGCCGGACATGATCAAGGTCAAGCAGCTTGCCCATGTCTGCATCTTCGCGCAGGATCTTGAAGCGACACGCGGCTTCTACCGTGACGTGCTTGGCCTCGACACGCGGTTCAACTTTCTGCGCGACGGCAGGATCTTCGGCTTCTATCTCGATTGCGGCGGCCGCAGCCATGTCGAGGTGTTCGAGAAGGCTGAGGCCAGCTACAGCGAGCGCAACCAGATCAACCACCTTTGCCTGGAGGTGGAGGACATCGAGGCGGCCGTCGCCCACATCAGGTCGAAGGGCGTTGCCGTTACCGCCAAGAAGCTCGCCTGTGACGACACCTGGCAAGCCTGGAGCACGGACCCCAACGGCGTAAAGGTCGAGCTTTTCGAATACACCGCCAAAAGCGCGCAATTCACCGGCGGCGATCGCGTCGCCGACTGGTGATCGCGCTGTCTCGGTAGCTATTTCAGCTCGATCTCGATAAACGCATACTCGCCGTCATTGGCATTGATGACGTCGTGTTCGACGCCTTCCTTGCGGAAATAGGGCGCGCCCTTCTTCATCTCGGCGAAGCTCTCGCCGTCCTTGGTCAGCAGCTTCACTTTGCCGTCCATCAGCGGCACCACGACATAGTCGTGGCCGTGGCGATGCCAGCCGGTGTTGGCGCCGGGCGCGAAACGGTATTCGGTGACGATCACCCGCTCATTGTCGATGAAGACGGTGGCCTTGGCGGTTCCGGTCATGGCGTTCTCCCTTTTGTGTCAGCAAAGGAGATGGCGTGGCTTTGCGTCAGGGCCAGAGCGTGTAGAGCCATGGCGCCAAAGATCAAGCCCGGCGCGATGGCCGGGCTTGATCTTGAAAACTTACACTTGGCTCAGGCGAGGCTGCCGTTGATCCAGTGCGACAGCGCCGTCTTCGGCAGTGCGCCAACCTTGATGTCGGCCACTTCGCCGCCCTTGAAGATCATCAGCGTCGGGATCGAGCGCACGCCGAACTGCGCGGCAAGCTCGGGATTCTCGTCGATGTTGAGCTTGGCGATCTTCACCTTGGAGCCGAGCTCGTTGGCGATCTCTTCGAGGGACGGGCCGATCATTTTGCACGGGCCGCACCATTCCGCCCAGAAATCCACCACGACCGGCTCCTTGGCGTTGAGCACATCGGCCTGGAAACTGCCCTTGTCGACCTTGACGGTGGCCATTCTGAAATCCTTTCGAAAATTCGGGTTGCACCAAATGTGGTGGTTCCGATGGTGATCTTCAAGCAGTTCTTGTGTCACGCTCGTGTGAGTCGAGCAAGGGCGTCATCCATGGCCGTGGCGGGCAGTTCAATCAGCCTCGGCGCTTCGGTGAAGAGCAGCGCCGCCGTCACGTCGCGGCCGGGATAGAGCGGCTGCAGCAGCGCGCGATAGAGCGCCAGCTGCAGGATGTAAGCCGGTGGCACGTCGGCCAGGTTTGCCGGCGCCGGCCGGTTGGTCTTGTAGTCGACGATCGACACTTTTTCCGGCGTGACCGCCAGCCTGTCGATCTTGCCGGAGATCGAGCGCAGCCTGCCCTTGACCTCGAGACTGCCCATGACCGCGACCTCCGCGCGGGACGAGGGCGAGAACAGTGTATCAAAGCGGCTGTCGAAAAGGATTGAAAGCACGGCGTCCAGCGCCTTGTCGCGCTCTCGCTCCGGCCAGTCGGCGCCCGCGCGCGCCAGGTAGCGTTCCGCCGCGCTCTGTCTTTCCTCTTCCGCAATGCCGGGCAACATCTGCAGCAATTTATGCAGGGCCAACCCGCGCACCACCGCAAAGCCGGGCTCGACCTCGGCGTCGAGCACCGGTGAGCGCGTATCCGGCACGGCCTCGTTCGCCTCGTCGATCAGCGCCGAGGCACCGGATGGCGACAGCGGCCTTGGCAATTCCTCGTCAGGCGGCAGCGGCCGGAACAGGCCGTCCGGCAGGGGCAACGAATGCTCGATCGGGCGCTCCGCCGCGCCCGCCGCGAGCGCCACCGGCGGCAGCTTCGTCATATGGAAGCGATGCACGCCTATATCGGCCGTCGCCGGGTGGCGGCGTTCCGTGCTTTCCGGCGCACCGGCTAGCGCGCGGCTGACGATCGAATGCCAGGTGCCGGGGCTCGGCTGTCGCTTGCCGTGGTAACCGCAGACGATCAGCCGGTCCTCGGCGCGCGTCATGCCGACATAGAGCAGGCGCCGGTATTCGTCGTCGGCGAGCTCGCGCGCCCGGACCGATGCCGCCCGCGAAACGCCATTGGCGACATCGCTGGCCGAGCGCCACAGATAGCCGTTGCCCTGCCATTGCGCGCCGGAGCTTTCGAACGGCATCAGCCGCGGCAGATGCTGGTCGCTGAACGGCGCCGAACCGCCATCGACCAGAAAAACCACCGGCGCTTCGAGACCCTTGGCTGCATGCACCGTCATGACGCGCACCTCGTCGCGTGTCTGGTCCATTTCGCGCTTGATCTCGGGCCCGGCATTCTCCAGCGTCGACAGGAAGGATTCCAGCCCCGGCAGGCCGGTGCGCTCCTCGGCAAGGCAAAAGCTCAGGAATTCATCGAGGATGTCGCCGGCTTCCGGCCCGAGCCGCGCCGTCATCTTGCGGCGCAATCCGTCGCGCGCAAGCAGCCCGGCATAGAACTCGAACACCGGTTTGAAGGCGGCTTCGGTCGCCCAGGCGTCGAGCCGGCTAACGACAGCGGCCAGGGCCTCGTCTCCGGTCGCATTTTGGCGAAGCGAGGCGATCAGCGAATGGCCCTTCGGCCGCGCGCCGGCGAGCGCCAGCAACGTCTCCTCGGAGACCTCGAAGATGGGGCTGCGCAGCACGGCCGCCAAAGAAAGATCGTCTTCCGGCTGGATCAGGAAATGGCCAAGCGCGATCAGGTCCTGCACGGCGATATGGCCGGGCAGGCTCAGCCGGTCAGCGCCCGCGACCGGGATCTGCCGGTTCTTCAAACTGCGCGACAGCGCATGGACGAAACGGTCGCGCTTGCGCACCAGGACGAGGATGTCGCCGGCCTTCAGCTTGCGGCCCTTGCCTTCGATGGTTTCGCCGTCACGGAGCCAGTTCTGGATGGTGGTTGCGACATGCTCGGCCACACGCACGGCCGGCGCGCTGGCGTGGTTGACCGGCAGAGTCCAGTCATCCGGCTCTTCGACCATCTCGGCGCCGACCGATGGCCACACCTCGACATAGCCCGGCGCATCAACGCGGATCGCCTTGTGGCTGAGCGGATCCGGGTCGTGGCTGATGCCGCGCCTGACACCTGGTTCGGCAAAGACCCGGTCGACGGCCCCAAGCACATCGTCGCTCGACCGGAACGACCAGGTGAGCTTGAGGTTCGCGAAGGGCGCCTCCGCGTCTCGCACGCGCCCGGCAAACAATAGGCGGCTGTCGGCAAAGGAATCGGGCGCGGCACCCTGGAAGGAGTAGATCGACTGCTTCTCGTCGCCGACGGCAAACACCGTGCGCCTGACCGCCTCACGCTGGCCGAGCCCGGCAAAGAACTCTTCGGTCAGCTTCTTCACCACTTCCCACTGGTCGGGGCTGGTGTCTTGCGCCTCGTCGAGCAGAATATGATCGATGCCCTGGTCCAGCTTGTACTGCACCCAAGGCCCGGCATCCGGCCGCGACAGCAGGCTGACCGTGCGGATGATGAGATCGTTGAAATCGAGAAACCCGCGTCCACGCTTCAACTGCTCGTAACGTGTGATCAGCCATCCGGCGACGGTGAGCGCCGCAACCGTGCCTTCGATCATGCGAAACAGCGCCAGCCGCTCGGACACGTCGAGGATAGCCTTCGCCGCGGCCAGATAGCGCTCGGGCAGATCGGGCAGCCGATCGACCAGCGCCTTCTTGAAGATTTTCGGGGGATCGTACGGGTCGCCGTCAGCCTTGAGAAAGGCTTTGGCAAGCAATCGCAGCCGCCGAATGGGATCGCGTTCGGCAAAGGCGCTTTGCCCGTAAGGCAAAACATTGTTCAGAACCGTGCGTGCGTCGGTAGCGTCCGCGGCGCGGGCAAATTCCAAATACTGGCTCGGCGAAAAACCCGGCAGCGGCCAGAGAGAGACGGCGATATCATCGGCCGTCTGTCCAGGACGGAAGCCGAATTCGGCGAACAATGGCTGGAAATCCCGCGTCACGCCCAGGCGGGCAATGAAGTCGCGCAATTCATCGCGCTTGCGCACGATCTCGGCGAGCAGCGTGTCGAGGCCGAACTCGCCGCCCCGCTCCAGCACAATTGCAAAGGCTCCCGCCAGACCCTCGACGCCGGCGCCGGCGCCCGAAATCATGTCGCGGCGCGCATCGCTAAACAGCGCGGCCTCCATCTGCGGGTCGAGCATTTCGAAATGCGCCGGGATGTTGGCTTCGAGCGGGAACTGATGCAGCACCGATTCGCAGAAGGCATGGATCGTCTGGATCTTCAGGCCGCCCGGCGTTTCCAGCGCTTCGGCAAACAGGCGTCGCGCGCGCCGCATCGTATCGCGGTCGGCGGCCCGCCCGTCGAGCGCGGCGATCCGCCCGCCGAGCTCCGCATCGGGCAACGTCGTCCATTCCGACAGGGTCGAAAACACCCGGTTCGACATGTTGGCGGCGGCGGCGCGCGTGTAGGTCAGGCACAGGATCTTCGACGGATCGGTGCCGTTGAGCAGCAACCGGATGACGCGCTGCGCCAGAACGTGCGTTTTGCCCGAGCCGGCATTGGCCGACACCCAGGCCGAGTTCTGCGGGTCGGAGGCCCGCGCCTGGCTGGCGGCGGTCTCGGTGGGGATCGGATATTTCATCCATCCGCCTCGTCGTCGCTGGCGCCGCCGGCCGACCATTCCAGCACGCGCGCCAGATGATCGTAGTCGCCGTCGGCGTCGCCTTCGCGAAACGGCAGCGCCCGCGAGAGATAGCCGGTGGTCGGGTCGGCATAATGGAACAGCAGCCGCTCCAGCCGAGCCCAGGCCTCTTCCGAGAGGTCGTTTGCGGTGCGGGGCTTGCGGTTGTATTCGAGGATCGATTCCTCAAACACCTCGCCATTCGGCTTCAGCCGCACGAAGGCCAGTTGCGAGGGCTCGCGGATGCCGAGTTCCTTGAAAGCGCCGCGCCTCAGCAACGCGCCTTCGAGCGCCAGCTGCGGCGACAAGAGCGTATGCGCCTGCGCCTTGGAGGGCGAGGAGCCGGTCTTGTAGTCGAGGATATCGGCCATGCCTCCGGCCACCAGATCGATGCGGTCGGCATAGCCCGACAGCGTCACGCCGGTACGGCCGACGGCGGTCTTTTCGGCGCGTTCCTCGGCGTGGCGCCGGTCAACCGCATCGGCGCGCGTGTGCTCCCATTCGATGATGTTGGCGGCAAGCTTTTCGAAACGCGGCCACCAGACCGCTTCGATATCCGGCGGAAGTACTGCGTCGGCAAAGCAAATCCGCCCGGCCTCGAGAAGAGCGGCCAGCGCGCCCGGCGCGCGTGGGTCTTCCACCCGTCGTGAAAACAGATGCAGGATTTCGTGGAACAGCGTGCCGCGTTCGGCCGCTCCTGGATCGCGGATCAACGGTTCGAGCGGCATCAGGCCGAGGATGCGTCGGGCATAGATCGCATAGGGGTCACGGCGCAGCGTCTCGATCTCGGTGACCGAGAAATGCTGTGGGCGCAGGCTGAGCGGCGGCTTGGGTTGCGGACGCGCGGCAAAATCCTTCTTCTCGCCGGCATCGAGGGCGCGCGCCCATGAAAGGAACGCGTCGCCGCGCCGGCCGAGCACGGTCGCCTGCTCCTTGCCGATGAAGGTCAGCATGCGCTGCAGCCAGCGCGACGGCACCGCCGGCGCATCGCCGGATCGCGCCGCGCGCGTCAGCACAACCTGCTTCGTGCCCATCGCCATCTGGAAGTCATGCGCGGCAAGGCCGATGCGCCGCTCTGGCGGTTCGAGGTCTATGCCGGTCTTCATCAGCCGCGACATGAAGCGGTCGCTCTCCGGCTTGCGCGGCCACACGCCTTCGTTGAGCCCGCCGATGACCAGCGTGTCGACGCTCTGCAGGCGGGCTTCGAGCGCGCCCCAGATGGCGATGCTGCGGTCGGTGCCTTGCGCCGGCTTCACCGTCTCCGGCGCGAGCAGCGCCTCCATCACGTCAGGCCATTCGCTTGCAGGAAAAGTGAAAGGCGAGGACGCGGCCACCAGGCCGCGCAGCAGCTCGGCAAGCTTTTCGCCCGCGTCGCCTGAATAAAGTGCCGTCACGCTGCCGTCGTCCGCGCGGCCCAGCGCCTCGAGCGCTGTGACACTGGCGCGTGTCAGCGTCGCGATATCCGCGTCCTTCTCGGCACGAATGCCCGTAAGCGCGGCAAGCGCACCGGTAAGACGGCTAAGCACGCCGCGCGCCTGCTCGATCGATCGGACGCTGAGCCGCGAAAACCAGAAGGGTTGACGACTATCGCCGCTCAGCCCAGCCAGCCTCACCTCGAACAATTCATCGAGCGAGGCGATATCGGGTCGGCCGGTGCCGCCGCGCAGCGCCACCAGTTCGACGAGCTCAGCTGCTTTGCGCACGATCTGGCGATCGAGACCAAGGCCAAGCAGAGGATGCTTGAGCAACGAGAGCAGTCCGACCGGATCGCCGGGCCGAAACGCGGCCTGCAACGCCAGCCGCAGCAGCGTGGCCGCCGGCGTGTTGGTCAGCGGCGCGCCGCCGGAATCGTCAGCGACGACGCCGAAACGCAGAAGCTCGGCCGAGACCCGCCGCGCCAGCGCGCGGTCACCGGTCACAAGCGCGGCGCGCTTGCCCGGTGTCTCCACGGCGCGCTTCAGCACGATGGCGATGGCGGCCGCCTCATCGCGCTCATGCGCGGCTTCCACCAGCGTCACGCCAGCCAGTGCCTGTTCGATATCGCCAGCCGAAAAACGCGGCCGCGTCTCCGTCCAGAACTCGGTCGTCTCAGCCGGCCGCAGCGCCTCGCCGACGAGTGCCGCGCGCAGCGCAAGCGGCCTCGCCGCCTCCCCGATCTCCTCGACATCGCGGCGCGGAATGCCAATGCCGCCGATCAGCTTGGCCAGGCCATATTGCGGATGACCCAGCGTTGCCGGGCGTGCGCCGGGCGCGGAGATCGCGGCGAAGGAGGCATCGTCGAGCTCGCGATCGAGGCCGGGCAGCACAACGGCCCCATTAGGCAGGCCGGCAATCACGCCGAGCAGTTCGGCCGTGGCGGGAATCGAACCGGTCGAACCGGCGGCGATCACCGGTCCCGCCGGCGGATTGCGCTTCAAACGCTCCGCTTCCAGCCGGATCAGCGCGCTGCGATGCGCGGCCGGGTTGGAACGGTTCCGCTCCTTCAGCAACTCCGGCCAGTTTTCCGTGACGATGCCGAGGAAATCGAGCGTCACCTGCCACCAGCCGGCGAGATTGCCGGGGACGAGCGCCGCAAGCTTCGCCCAGTCGGTGCCCTCGGTCTCGATCTCGTCCATCAGCCGGGCAAGATCGCGCGCCAGCCAGATGGCGTCGGCGGCCGAGGTCGGCACGACGAATTCCTCGTTGAAGCGCTCGCGCACATGCGCCGGCAGACTTTCCTTCCAGGCGCGCACCAGCGGCGCCAGCAAAAGCAGTCGCTCTTGCGCGGCGATCGGAGGCGCAAGCTCGATGGCCGGTGCGGCCTCGGCATCGAAAGTCGTCGCATCCTCGTCGAACTCGCCAAGCGGCCGCACCGTCGGCAGGATCGCTGAACGCTTGCCGAGCAGATCGACGAAAACGCCGCGCAGAGCGCGCGCCGCGCGCCGGGTCGGCACATAGATGGTGGTGTCGGCCAGCGCCAGCGGGTCGCCGTCGAAGCGGAAGCCTGGGACCAGCTTGCCGTCGAGCAACGCCCCGGCCAGCGTCGGCAGAAACGGCGCTCCGGATGGGATGGAGAGGACGCGGCGCGCGCCGCTCATATGGCTTTCGCGAGGGCACCGGCCACGGCTTCTTCAGCGGCAGGGATCGCGTCCGGCGTGCCGACGGTGATCCAGCGTCCCTGCATCTTCATGCCGAACAAACGCCCGGTGGCGATCGCCTTGTCGAAATAGACATTGAGCGAATGCGAGCCCGCCGGAGCGTCCTTGAAGATGCGCGGATGGATGATGGCCGCACCCGCATAGATCAAGCCGGCTGGATCGCCTTTCGAGCGGCGCAGCGCGCCATCCGGCGCGACCAGGAAGTCGGTGCCGACGCAGTGTCCGGTCGCTGAGTCGAGATCGGTAAGCATCAGCAGAATATCCATTCTGGCCGCGTCCCATGCAAGGGCAAGGCGCTCCAGGTTGGGCGGACCGCTGTCGATCCAGAAGGTGTCGGCGTTGATGATGTAGAAGGGCTCGTCGCCCAGAAGCGGCAGCGCCTTGACGATGCCACCGGCCGATTCCAGCAAGGCCTCGCGCTCGTCGGAAATGACGATCTTCGGTGCTTTGCGGCCAGCGATATGGGCGATGATCTGCTCCGGCAGATAATGGACGTTGACGATTGCCTTGGCGACGCCCGCGGCCTCCAGGCTGTCCAGGCCCCAGTCGAGCAGGGTCTTGCCGGCGATCTTCACCAGCGGCTTGGGCATGGTGTCGGTGATAGGGCGCATGCGCTTGCCAAGTCCCGCCGCCAGCACCATCGCTGTCGTCGGCTTCATGGCGTGCGTTCCTCGAGCAGCCCGTGGGCCATGTAGAAATCCTTCAGGCCGGCCAGCGCCGGATGCGCCAGCGCCCGCCTCAGATAGTCGCGGATGCGCGGCAGGTGCTTTAGATAGTAAGGCTTGCCATCGCGCTTTTCGAGCCGCACGAAAATGCCGAGGATCTTCGAATTGCGCTGCGCCGCCATGATTGCATAGGCTTCGGCGAAGCCCGTTTCGTCGAAGGCGCCGCCGGCATGCCGAGCCGCTACATAGGCGGCGACGGTACGTTTCTCGATCTCGGGCGAGACGGTGACGCGGGCATCCATGGCCAGGGACGCGACATCATAGGCGGCCGGGCCGATCAGCGCGTCCTGCACGTCGACGATGCCGAGCCGGTCGAGGCCGGAGCGCTCGCCGCGCCAGATGATGTTGGGGGAATGGAAATCGCGCAGCATCAGCGTGTATTCGCTGCCCGCGAGCCGGTCGAGCAGCGCATTCCATTGCCGGTGATAGCCGGCGCGCAGTTCGTCGCTCGCCGGCTTGCCGGTGATCATCGGCACATACCAGTCAACCAGAAGATCGGCCTCGATCAGCATCGCCTCGCGGTCGAAGGGCGGTACGTCGTGAAAAACGCCGGGCGCCGCCTCCATGCGCTCGGGCCAGGACTTGCCGTGCATCATGGCGAGCAATTCGGCGGCCGCCTCGTAGCGTTCGGCCATTGGTTGCCCATCGCTGCCCAGAAAACCTTCCGAGCCAAGATGTTCGAGCAGCAGAAAACCCTGGTCGAGATCCTGCGCGTGGATCACCGGCACGCTGACCCCGGCGGCCAGCAGCGCCCGGTCGATAGCGACGAAAGCGGTGACGGACTGCGCCGTATGGGCAATCACCGCATAGGGCTTGCCGTCGCGCACCGGCGGGCCGAGCACCAGGCGCGGCGAGTTCATCAGCACGCGCGGGGCGTGACCGGCAATGGCGACGATCTCATAAGAACGAGCGGAGGCATCGCCGACAAAATGGCGGCGGCTGGCTTCTCCCCAGCCTGCGGCGGTCAGAAAGTCGCGCATGGCAAGCGACCGTGCAATACGATCGAATGCAGTGCCTTGCGCCGAAATCCTTGCAAGCCGACCGTCGCCTTGCTCGGAAAGGTCTATCCAAATCGCGCCTTTCGGCAGGCGGTCGCCGGCTCGTTCCGGCCACTCCACCAGCGCTGCCCCTTGCGCCAGCGCATCGTCGAGGCCGAGCTCATCGAGCTCGTCGGGCGAGGACAATCGGTAGAGGTCGAAATGGCTGACCGGAACGCGCGTCTCGTAGCTTTGTACCAGCGTGAAGGTCGGGCTCGGCACTTCGAGGCCTGCATCGTCGGCCAGCGCACGGATCAAAGCCCGCGCCAGCGTCGACTTGCCGGCGCCGAGATCGCCGTTGAGCGCGATCGCATCGCCGCCGCGCAGCGCCATGGCCAGGTCTTCGCCAAGCCTTGCCGTCGCCGCCTCGTCGGCGAGAAATCGCTCCAGGGTCGTTCCGGTCATGCAGCCCGCTACTCGGCCGCGTCGCGGATGCCTGCCGGCGTATCGGGAATGCCGGACGGCGTGTCGGGGAAAGTGCAGATGACCGTGGTGCCGCGGTCCGTTCCGGTCTCGATCCGCACGCTGCCGCCATGCAGTTCGACGAAGCTCTTGACGATCGAGAGCCCGAGCCCTGCGCCGCGCCGGCGGCCGCCATTGGTGCGCGGCTCGAAACGGCGGAACACCGATTCCAGCACGTCCGGTGGCATGCCGGGCCCGTCGTCATGGACCGCGAATTCGACGGCATCGCCAAGCCGGCGACAGCTAAGTCGGATCGTGCTTGCTTCCGGCGCGTAGTTCGCCGCGTTGCTCAACAGATTGTAGAGGATCTGGCGGACGCGGGTCTCGTCGCCATGGAAGCTCTTCGGTGCTTCCGCCGCATCGATCTCGAGCTTGATCCGGTGCTCCTCCAATCGGTCGGCGACGAGTTCAGCCGCCGCGGCGATGGTCCGGTCGATGCTCATCTCGGAGATGTCGAGCTGCATGATGCCGGCATCGACCGTCGCCAAATCGAGGATGTCGTTGACGATGGTGAGCAGCACCGAGGACGACGAGCCGACATGTTCGACATATTCGCGCTGCTTTGGGCTCAACGGTCCGGTCGAAGGCAGCGACAACAGCTCGGTGAAGCCGATGATGTTGGTCAGCGGCGAACGCAGCTCATAGGAAACATGCTGCACGAACTCGTTCTTGAGCTGGTCGGATTTCTCCAGCGCCTCGTTCCTGTCCTTCAGCGCCCGCTCGACATTCACCGTATCGGTGACGTCGACGAAAGTGATCATCACTTGCCCGTTGGGCAGGTGGATCACCGCATAGCTCAGCACGTTGCCGTTGACGAGCTCGGTCTGGCCGCGGCGGTCGCGGCGCTCGTCGTCGAAGCCGGTGACGGCGGCGACGAAGCCGCCCCACGGGCTATCGGTGGCGCGCTGGTCGCACAGGTCGCGGATCGCCGAGACATGGACGTTCTGCTTCACGGTCTCGGCCGTCAGCCCCCACAGCGTGACGAAGGCTGGGTTCGACAGCCGCAGTTTGCCGTCCGGGCCGAACACGACCACGCCTTCGGCCAGGTTGTCCAGCGTTTCGCCCTGGACGCGCACGGCGGTCTGGTAGCGGCTTTCGAGATCCATCTTCTCGGTCAGGTTCTCGAAAACCCAGGTGACGCCGCCTTTTGGCTGCGGGTTTGCCACCACGCGGATCGTCTTGCGGTCCGGCAGGTGCCACCAGTGCTCCTGCGGTTCGACGGCGCGATAGGCGCCGAGCAGGTTTTCCTTCCAGCGGCGCCATTCCGGCTGTTCGGCGATCTTGCCTTCGCTGCGCAACCTGTCGAGCAGCAGTGTGTTGGACGGCGCGCTGAGCAGGAAGCCTGAATCGAGGTTCCACAGCTTCTGGAATGCCTGGTTGAAGAAGCGCAGCTTCTCGTCGGTGTCGAAAATCGCCACCGCCGTGTTCAATTGGTCGAGCGTGTCGGCGTGGCTGCGCACGGTACGCTCATATTCGGCGCGGATCGTCTCGGTCGCGCTGGTGTCGCTGGCAAGCCCCGCGGAGCCGTCGGGGCCAGCGAAATCGGTGACCACGAACATGCGGCGGTCGCCTTCGATCACGGTGGAAAGCGTTTGCTCGAAGACGGCGCGCGATTTGTGCTGCTCGGCGATCTGCTCGCGCGCCTGGCCGCCGAGAAACTCCCTGGCTTCGCGCACGGCGGTCGCCGCGTCTTCTGCTTCCACTGCTTCTGCATAGGCGCGGTTGACCCATTGCAGCCGCCCGTCCGCCGCGCGCAGCCATGCCGGCATCTTGAGCGCATCGAGCAGGCCGAGCATCGTCTCGTAATCGGCGCTGAGCCGCTGGTTCTCGATCTTCAGCCTTGCCTGGCTGCGCAGCGTCTCCGACAGCGAGATGAAGCGGACCAGCACATGCGCGGCGCTCTTGCGGCCATGCACTTCGAGCGGCATGCCGGCCTGCGTCTCTATGATGAGGTCGAAGGCTTTCGCCTGCTCGCGCAGCGCGGTGATCGCATGCTCCAACGCCGCCGCCGAGCGCGGCATCAGCCAGCGACCGAACGCCAGGAAAGCGGACCTGTCGTCAGGCGCGCCGCTTTCGAGCGGCAGGCTGCCGATCAGCTCCGGCTTCTTGTTGTCCGCCGTCCAGACGACCACGCGCTGGTCACGCAGGTTGAGCAGGGCTTCGGAGCGCTGCAGCGCGGCATTGACGTCGGCTATGCGGGCTCTGAGCTGCAAATTCTGCGAAGCGGTGCGCGCGCGCTCGCGGATCAGGAAGATGGCCGAGACAAGGGCCGCGCCCATGACGCCGACGAACACGGCGAGCTGCATGACCTCGACGGTGCCGACCGTGGATGCCGCCTTGTGGACGCCCCCGGTGTCGGCGCGCGCCGCAAAGGCCAGCAGCGGGCCGGCAAGCGCGGATGTTGCAAGAAACAAACCCTTGCGAACGCCGGCGCGCCATCGGAGGCCGCCGCCTCTCGCTGCGGAGCCGGCTTTGGTCGAATCCTTATGGCCGCCGGAAACGGCCTTTCCCGCGCTTGGCGGGTAATCCCCCGGCATGTCTTGGTCCTCTTCGCCGCTTGAATGCAAGACCGCCCTGACTGCGTCCCCGGCCCCTGATGTCCCCGGACCGCGAATCACAACAATAACGCTTGCCGGAATCGGCGTGAAGAATCATTCGACGCAAAAATAAAGCCGGGCGGAATGTCAACGCCCGGCTTCAATATGTTGTGGATATTTGTGGCTTGGTTAATAGCGGTAGTGTTCGGGCTTATACGGACCCTGCGGCGTCACGCCAATATAGGAGGCCTGCTCGCCCGACAGCTCGGTCAGCTTGGCGCCAAGCTTGTCGAGATGCAGCCGCGCCACCTTCTCGTCGAGGTGCTTGGGCAGCACATAAACCTGGTTCTGGTACTGGCCGGGCTTGGTGTAGAGCTCGATCTGCGCCAGCACCTGATTGGTGAACGAGGCCGACATGACGAAGCTCGGATGTCCAGTGGCGTTGCCGAGGTTGAGCAGGCGGCCTTCCGACAGAAGGATCATCCGCTTGCCGTCCGGGAAGGTGATCATGTCGACCTGCGGCTTGACGTTGGTCCACTTCAGATTGCGCAGCGCCGCCACCTGGATCTCGTTGTCGAAGTGACCGATGTTGCCGACGATCACCATGTCCTTCATCGCGCGCATGTGGTCGAGCGTGACGACATCCTTGTTGCCGGTGGTGGTGATGACGATGTCGGCCGTCGGGGCCGCATCCTCCAGCGTGACGACTTCAAAACCGTCCATCGCCGCCTGCAGCGCGCAGATCGGGTCGACTTCGGTGACCTTGACGCGGGCGCCGGCGCCCTTGAGCGAAGCCGACGAGCCCTTGCCGACATCGCCGTAGCCGCAGACGACCGCGACCTTGCCGGCCATCATCGTGTCGGTGCCGCGGCGGATGCCGTCGACCAGCGATTCCTTGCAGCCATATTTGTTGTCGAACTTCGACTTGGTGACGGAATCATTGACGTTGATCGCCGGGAAGGGCAGCAGGCCCTTCTTCTGCAGCTGGTAAAGCCGGTTCACGCCGGTGGTCGTCTCCTCGGTGACGCCGCGGATCGCTTCCTTCTGCTTGGTGAAGAAGCCGGGCGAAGCCTTCAGGCGCTTCTTGACCTGGGCGTAGAAGTACTCCTCCTCCTCGCTCTGCGGGTTGGACAGCACGTCCTCGCCGGCTTCGGCGCGGGCGCCGATCAAAATGTACATGGTGGCGTCGCCGCCATCGTCGAGGATCATGTTGGAGAGGCCGCCATCGGCCCACTGGAAGATCTGGTCGGTGTAGTTCCAATAGTCCTCGAGGCTCTCGCCCTTGATGGCGAACACCGGAATGCCGGCCTCGGCGATCGCCGCCGCCGCATGGTCCTGCGTCGAGAAGATGTTGCAGGAGGCCCAGCGGATGTCGGCGCCCAGCGCCTTGAGCGTCTCGATCAGCACCGCCGTCTGGATGGTCATGTGCAGCGAGCCGGTGATGCGCGCGCCTTTGAGCGGTTTCTTATCGCCGAACTCCTCGCGGCAGGCCATCAGGCCCGGCATTTCGGTTTCGGCGATCTCGATTTCCTTGCGGCCCCAGCCGGCAAGCGAGATGTCGGCGACCACATAGTCCTTGCTACCCGTCATGGCAGTGCTCCGGTGTGATTTGTCTCAAAAGCGCGCCGGCGCCGGGGTGGCGCATGGAAGGGCGCGAATTGCCGGCCTGACTAGCAGATCGGTCGCCAGACGACAATGGGATATAAAGAAATCTTTATGCGCGCATGTCTTTCGAAGGGGCGCCCATCAGGATGCGGATTAAATCTCCTCGCCGAAGCGCGAGGCGACCAATTGCTCCAGCGCGTCCATCGCCGGCACGGCTTCCGGTCCGCTGGCGATCACACGGATCGAATAGCCGGGGCTTGCCGCCAGCATCATCAATCCCATGATCGAGGTGCCGCCGACTTTCACGCCATCCTTCTCGACATGGATGGTGGCGTCGAAACCGCTGGCGACCTGGACGAACTTGGCCGAGGCGCGCGCATGCAGGCCACGCTGGTTGACGATCGGGAACTCTCGCACCACCTCGTGCTTTTCGGACGCGGTGGCGGTCATTTGCTGCTCAGAAGCTGGCTGGCCACATTGATGTATTTGCGGCCGGCCGCCTGCGCCTCGTCGAGGGCCGCGGCCATGTTGTCGCCCTTGCGGACCGACGACAGCTTGATCAGCATCGGCAGGTTCATGCCGGCAATGACTTCGGTACGGCCCGATTCCATCACCGATATGGCAAGGTTGGAAGGCGTGCCGCCGAACATGTCGGTCAGCACGATGACCCCGGTTCCGGTGTCGACACGCGCAACCGCGTCGACAATGTCGGCACGACGCTGCTCCATGTCATCGTCGGCGCCGATCGCCACGGTTTCGAAATTGTCTTGCGGCCCGACGACATGCTCTACGGCATGCCGGAACTCGGTGGCGAGTTGACCGTGCGTCACGAGCACGAGTCCGATCATTCTCTGGTGGCTCCCGTCATCGCCGCTTCACAGGCGCATTTTATGTTCGCCGGCCATTCCAGGCGGCGGGAGCGCTATCTTGTCGACGCGCGGCCGGTTGACAAGCCCAAAATTGCGGCGGCTTGGGCCATTTTGACGCATCGCAGCAAAAAATCCGGACCGGATCATGAAAAAGGCGCGATGGACAAGCGCGCCATGAGCATCGGCAATGCGGCGGCGACGTTTTGCCGAGCGACATCGATCGAGGGCAGCCGGCAGCCGACGATCGTCTCGAAGGTTTCGTCCTGCAGCCGCGCCATTTGCGTGGGCTCAACAAGCCGCACGACAAGATCGACCACACCGTCCCGTTCGAACGCCAGCGGTCGCGGGCCGATGCCGTGCACCTCGACGAGGCCGGCGATTGTTCCGGGTGCCTGGCACACCAGCCGGCCGTCATAAGCGGTCGCAAACAGCTGGTCGTCGGCGATCAGCCGGGAAAACAGCCCGCGCGCCCGACAATGATCGATCAGCGCCAGCGCCAATGTCGTCTTGCCCGAACCCGACGGCCCGGTAATCACCACGCCACGGTCGCCGATCAGAAGCGCCGTGCCATGGATATTCAGAGGCTTTGCGGCCGGATCCGGCATGGAGTGGATCAGCCCTCGGCCGGCAGCGTGACCACGAAACGCGCGCCCTTGATTTCGCCGGGCTTGGTGCCGGGGATATTCTCGGCCGTCAGCGTGCCGCCATGCGCCTCGACGATCTGGCGGCTGATCGACAGCCCAAGGCCCGAATTCTGACCGAACGCCTCGCCGGCCGGCCGGTCGGTGTAGAAGCGCTCGAAGATGCGGTCGATCTTCTCGGCCCGGATGCCTGGACCGTTGTCATCGACGGTGATGATGTTGAACTTGCCGGCGCGGGCCAGTGAAATGGCGATATGGCCATGATCATCGGGCACGAAGGAGCGCGCGTTTTCGATCAGGTTGGTGATGACCTGGCCGATGCGCAGATCGTGGCCAACAACGAAAAAGCCCTTGGCGCCTGCCGGCAGCTTGGCCGCCTTGAACTCGATCTCCACCGCCTTCTTGTTGCGCGTGGCCTCGCCCGACACAGCGACCAGGTCGGTAATGAACTTCTTCAGGTCCACTGTCGCTGCATCTTCGCGCGCCAGCTCGGCATCGAGCCGCGAGGCATCGGAGATGTCGGTGATCAGCCGGTCGAGCCGCCTGACGTCGTGCTGGATGATTTCCATCAGCCGGCCACGCGAATTCTCGTTTTTCGCCAATGGCAGGGTTTCCACCGCGCTGCGCAGCGACGTCAGCGGGTTCTTCAATTCGTGCGACACATCGGCCGCGAAGCTTTCGATCGCCTCGATGCGCGCGTACAGCGCATTGGTCATGTCGCGCACGGCAATGGACAAATTGCCGATCTCGTCCTGGCGATCGGAAAAGTCCGGGATCTCCTCGCGGTTCTTGACGCCGCGCCGCACCCTGACGGCGGCGGCGGAAAGCCGCCTGAGCGGATTGGCGATGGTCGACGCCAGAAGCATCGACAGGATGGCGGTGACCAAAGCCGCGACGCCAAACACGCGCAGGATCGCCTTGCGCTCGGCGGCGACGATCTTGTCGATGTCACCGCCTTCGGTAGACAGCATCAAGACGCCGAGCACGGCGCGGAAACGCTGGATCGGCACCGCGACGGATACGATCTGCTCGCCCTGCTCGCTAACCCGCACGATGGTCGATGGGCTGCCGGTCAGCGCCTTGACCACTTCCGGGAAGGCTGCGCCATTGCCGCCGGGCTGCTCGTGATAGACAGGCAGGTCCTTGTTGCGGAAGAAGTCGAAGATGAATTTCTCGACCCGTTCGACAAGGTCGGGCTGTTCGTCCTCTACCGGCGGCAGGTCATAGCGCAGAATCTGACCGCGCGAATAGAGATGCCGCGAATCGAGCAGAAGATTCGCGTCGCGGTCATAGATGCGGGCTCGCGTGCGCGTCGGCGAAATCAGCCTTCTCAGCACCGGCGCGACGCGTTCCGGGTTGATCGGGAAGTCGAGATTGTCGAGCTGGTCGGAACCCGGTCCAAGGCTTTCGCCGGCCTGCAGCTCGAGCAGCTTCTCCGGATCGATGCTGATCGAATCGGTCTCGACCGTCGCCGACGCCGCGATCGCGCCGGCAATGATCTCGCCCTGCGTCATCAGGCTTTCGACGCGGGCGTCGATCAGCCCGTCGCGAAAAGTGTTGAGGTAAAGGATGCCGGTGACCAGCACGGCCAGACCGGCCATGTTGAGGAACAGGATGCGCCGCGTCAGGCTGGAGAAGATGTGATGGCCGAGAAAACGGCGCATCGGCACCGTGATCCTCGACACGAAAGCGGGCACGATCCGCGACGGGCGTCTTGCCGCGCCCATTCGCCTGCTTCGCTCTACTTCAACTGCCATCGACTAGCAGCTCCCGGCCCGTTCGGTTGCATGTCGCCCCCTATGCACTGTTGGAGCGACCTGCATCAACTCATGCTTCGCGGAACCGGTATCCGACTCCGTAAAGGGTTTCGATCATCTCGAAGTCGTCGTCGACGGCCTTGAACTTCTTGCGCAGCCGCTTGATGTGGCTGTCGATGGTGCGGTCGTCGACATAGACCTGTTCATCATAGGCCGAATCCATCAGCGCATCACGGCTTTTTACCACGCCGGGGCGCTGCGCCAGCGAATGCAGGATGAGGAACTCCGTCACCGTCAGTGTCACCGGCTCGCCCTTCCAGGTGCAGGTGTGACGCTCCTGGTCCATCACCAACTGGCCGCGTTCCAGCGAGCGGGCCTGCTGGCTGGGGGCCTTGGCGGCCGCCTCGCGGGCGCTGGTGCGACGCAGCACGGCGCGCACCCGCTCGACCAGCAGACGCTGCGAGAACGGTTTGCGGATGAAATCGTCGGCGCCCATCTTGAGACCGAACAGCTCGTCGATCTCATCGTCCTTCGAGGTCAGGAAGATGACCGGCAGGTCGGACTTCTGACGCATCCGGCGCAGCAGCTCCATGCCGTCCATGCGCGGCATCTTGATGTCGAGGATGGCAAGGTTCGGCGGCCGCGCGGCCAGGCCTTCCAGCGCCGAGGCACCATCCGTATAGGTTTCGACCCGGTAGCCCTCGGACTCGAGCGCGATCGACACCGAAGTCAGAATATTGCGGTCGTCGTCGACAAGCGCGATTGTTGCCATTTCAAGCGGCTCCCTCATGAGCTGTCCCTTCTGTCGTCGAGAAGGGGCTTTTGCAGGACAAATTGGGTACAAAATGTGGCATAGGCCCCGTCCGAAGTCACGGACCGCCTGCCGCTACACACCATCGCACCCGACTCGGGATTGGACGAACCAACCCTGCCAATCCTTTGGGCAACCTCTGTGATTTTTTGCACATATAAACGATTTAAACAACTTTCAAATTTTTTAAATCGATTAAAGATTTGATATCATTTGGCTTTTCTGGTTCTGAACCAAGCAGCCCCCACGGCGAGCCTGGGAAATCCCGGTTGAGATGCGGCCAAATCCAGAGAGGAAATTTGATGTCGGAAGCCGGCAAACGCAACCCCGACTGCGCTATCGAGGCGATCGGCCTGAAGACCACGGGCACGGTTCGCTACAATTTTGGCGCCGCCGAACTCTATGAGGAAGCGATCCGGCGCGGCGAAGCAAGATTGACGGCGCATGGCGCGCTGGTCGCCGAAACCGGCCAGCACACCGGCCGCTCGCCGAAGGACAAGTTCGTCGTGCGGGACGAAGGCACCGACGCGCATGTGTGGTGGGAGAACAACAAAGCGATCTCGCCGGCGCAGTTCGAGGCGCTGCTGGCGGACTTCAAAGCCCATGCGACCGACAAGGACCTCTACGTGCAGGATCTCGTCGGCGGCGCCGATGCCGATCTTCGGCTGCCGACACGCGTCGTCACCGAATTCGCCTGGCACTCGCTGTTCATCCGCAACCTTCTGATCCGGCCGCAGGCAGCCGAGCTCGAGCATTTCGTGCCGGAAATGACGATCATCGACCTGCCGTCCTTCCGCGCCGATCCCGCCCGCCACGGCACCCGCACCGAAACGGTGATTGCCGTCGATCTGACCCGCAGGATCGTATTGATCGGCGGCACCTCCTATGCCGGCGAAATGAAGAAGTCGGTGTTCACGATGCTGAACTACCTGTTGCCGGCAAAGGCTGTGATGCCGATGCATTGCTCGGCCAATGAAGGACCGGCCGGCGACGCCGCGGTCTTCTTCGGCCTGTCCGGCACCGGCAAGACGACGTTGTCCGCCGACCCGTCGCGCACGTTGATCGGCGACGACGAGCATGGCTGGGGCCCGCACGGTATCTTCAACTTCGAAGGCGGCTGCTATGCCAAGACGATCCGGCTGTCGGCCGAAGCCGAGCCGGAAATCTTCGCCACCACGCAGCGCTTCGGCACGGTGCTGGAAAATGTCGTGCTCGATGCCGCCCGCGTACCGGATTTCAGCGACGGCAGCCTGACCGAGAACACGCGCTGCGCCTATCCGCTCGACTTCATCCCCAATGCTTCGCGGACCGGCCGCGCCAACCACCCGAAGAACATCATCATGCTGACGGCCGATGCCTTCGGCGTGATGCCGCCGATCGCCAGGCTGACGCCGGCGCAGGCCATGTACCACTTCCTTTCAGGCTACACGGCAAAGGTCGCCGGCACCGAAAAGGGCGTGACCGAGCCCGAGGCGACCTTCTCCACCTGCTTCGGCGCGCCCTTCATGCCGCGCCATCCTTCTGAATACGGCAATTTGCTGCGCGAGTTGATCGCCGAACACAAGGTCGATTGCTGGCTGGTCAACACCGGCTGGACCGGCGGCGCCTACGGCACTGGACGCCGCATGCCGATCAAGGTCACGCGCGCCTTGCTCAGCTCGGCGCTCGACGGCTCGCTGAACAGCGCCGAATTCCGCACCGACGCCAATTTCGGCTTCGAAGTACCGGTCGCTGTTCCCGGTGTCGACAGCGCCATTCTCGATCCGCGCTCGACCTGGGCCGACAAGGCCGGCTATGACCGCCAGGCCGCGAAACTGGTCAACATGTTCGCGACCAATTTCGAGAAATTCGAGGCGCATGTCGACGCGACCATCATGGGTGCCGCGCCGCGCCTGCAGGAAGCGGCCGAATAGCGGCCGCTCCTAAGTCCTTCCTCCAGGGGCCTGGCTTGCGCCGGGCCTTTTCTTTTTGCCACTGTCGCGTCATGAGTGCTGGATGCCCAGCGACGACGACATCATCATATCTGGCGAAGCAATTATCCGCCCCGGCGACCTCCATGAGGATTTTATCCGCTCGTCAGGCCCTGGCGGCCAGAACGTCAACAAGGTCGCAACGGCGGTGCAGTTGCGGTTCGACGCGGCAAACGCCGACGGCCTGTCGGAGCGCGTACGGGTACGCGCCCTGAAGCTCGCCGGCCAGCGCGCCACCAAGGACGGCGTCATCGTCATCGAGGCCGGACGTTTCCGCACCCAGGAGCAGAACCGGGCAGATGCGCGGGCGCGGCTCACGGCCCTGGTCGCCAAGGCCGCCGAACCGCCGCCACCGCCGCGCAAGAAAACCAGGCCTTCCAAAGGCGCCGTGGAGCGCCGTCTCAAGACCAAGGCCGGACGCTCGACGGTGAAGAAGTTGCGTGGAAGGGTCGACAACGATTGAAAGCAGCCAACGAAACGGCTTTTGCGCATAAGCATGTGAAAACAAAGAGTTATAGCGGTCTAGCGGGCCTCCTTCTTGCCTAACCCCCGGCGAAGCGCCATCGGCGGCTTCCAATTCAGGGTTGCAGGTGGCAAGCTCTATCTCCCTGCAACAGCGAGGAGACCAGCAATGGGTATGTTCGATTTCGTCAAGGGCGTCGGCAAGAAGCTCGGCATCGGTGGCGATGATGCGCCGCCAACCGCCGACACGCTGAAGAAGGAGCTCGATTCGCACAAGTTGGGGACGGATGGCGTCGATGTCGTCGTCCAAGGCGACACGGCGGTGCTTAAGGGCACCGTCCAGGACCAATCGATCTTTGAGAAGGCCGTGATTGCCGTCGGCAACACGCTCGGCGTCTCCAAGGTCCAGGCCGACGAGCTGAAAGTCGCGCCTTCGGCTGGCACGGCCGCCGCGCCGGCCAAGGAGCCGACATTCTACACCGTACAGAAGGGCGACAACCTCTGGAAGATCGCCGAAAAGAGCTATGGCAAGGGCCAGGGCACCAAGAACAACATCATCTTCGAGGCCAATCGGCCGATGCTGACGCATCCCGACAAGATCTATCCCGGCCAGGTCCTGCGCATTCCCGCCCTCACCTAAGATGTGCTGATATTCAGGTGAGGCCGGCCTGCAAACGGCGGGTTCGCAATTTTCGACTCGGCCTAACATGAATCTCAACCCATCTTACGGGTGGCAACTCCATCACAACGGCGGCTTTCGGGTCGCCGTTTTCTTTTGCCAATGGCATGCTGGCGCCACGCTGACCCGAAAGAGAGATCGATGCTGGTTCTGCCCAAAGGCGTTCGCCACATGCCGGGCTATATCGCGCGCCCTGCCCAGGAAGCGCTGGTCGAGGAGATCAGGCGCGTCGTGCAGGCGGCCCCGCTCTATGTGCCTTCGATGCCGCGCACCGGCAAGGAGATGAGCGTGCGCATGACCAATTGCGGCGCGCTCGGTTGGGTGACCGACAAGGAGCACGGCTACCGCTATCAGCCGACGCATCCGGTGACGGGCGAGCCCTGGCCGCCGATCCCGCAAGCCTTGCTGGAACTGTGGCAGGCCGTCTCGGCTTATCCGCATCCGCCCGAGGCCTGCCTCGTCAACTTCTATGCGGCGGACGCCAAAATGGGCCTGCACCAGGATCGCGACGAAAAGGATTTTGCGGCACCTGTCGTGTCGGTGTCGCTGGGCGACGACTGCCTGTTTCGCGTCGGCCAGAACACGCGCGAAGGCGGCACGAAATCGTTCAAATTGAAGAGCGGCGACGTCGTCGTGCTTGGCGGCGAGGGGCGCCTCGCCTTCCACGGCGTCGACCGCATCTATCCCGCGACGTCGGCGCTCCTGAAGAATGGCGGGCGCATCAACCTGACGCTGCGGCGGGTGACTGTGCCGCAGCCATCCTGAAGTCCTGGTCAAAGCTTCCGCAGCGCCACTTCCTCGACCAGATGGTTGGCGCCCTTGCGCAGGATGAGGTCGGCGCGCGCCCTGGTCGGCAGGATGTTCTCGCGCAGATTCTTCAAATTGATATTGGCCCAAAGGCCTTCGGCGATGGCCCGCGCGGCATCTTCCGAAAGCTGCGAATAGCGGTGGAAGAAGGAGTCCGGATTGCGGAAGGCGGTCTCGCGCAGCCGCATGAAGCGGGCAATGTACCACTGGTGGATCAGCTTCTCGTCGGCATCGATATAGATGGCGAAGTCGAAGAAGTCCGACAGGAACGGCACGATCTTGCCATCCCTCGGCAGCTTGCCCGGCTGCAGCACGTTAATGCCTTCGAAGATCAATATGTCGGGACGGTCGATGGTGACGAACTCGCCCGGAATGACGTCATAGGTCAGGTGCGAATAGACCGGCGCCGTGACGCTGCTTTGCGCCGACTTCATGCCGGACAGGAACCTGAGCAGCGCGCCGACATCGTAGCTTTCCGGGAAGCCCTTGCGCTCCATCAGGTTTTCGCGGCGCAGGATCTCGTTCGGCAAAAGGAAGCCGTCGGTGGTGATGAGATCCACTTTCGGGCTCGACGGCCAGCGCGCCAGAAGCTCCTTCAGCACGCGCGCCGTGGTCGATTTGCCGACCGCGACCGAACCGGCGATGCCGATGATGAAGGGCGTCTTGACCACATCCTGCGCGTTGAAAAACGCCTGCCGCTGCCGAAACAGCAGCTGGCTTGCCTCGACATGGGCGGAAAGCAGCCGCGACAGCGACAGATAGATGCGCTTGACCTCTTCGAGATCGACCGGGTCGTTGAGCGAGCGCAGCCGGTTGATTTCGTCTTCGGTCAGCGTCAGCGGCGTGTCGGCGCGGAAGTTCGACCATTGCTCTGTCGAGAAGAAACGATAAGGGGAATATTTCTCGGTCGGAGCAAGCTGATCCATAGCTTTACCTGCCCTCCTAGAGCGTGATGCCGAAAAGTGTGAAGCGGGTTTCGGACGACATCATGCTCGATCCGTTTCTTGCGATCAGCCCTTCGGCCGCGACGCTTTCTCGGCAATCCCCGAGCGCCCGGTGCGGCCCTCGAGTTCCTTCAGTACGTCCTGCAGCGGAATTCCGGCGATGCCGAGGACGACCAGCCAATGATATAGAAGATCGGCACTTTCCGAAACGACGGCTTTCTTGTCGCCCTTCACGGCGGCAATGACCGTCTCGACCGCCTCTTCGCCAAGCTTCTGCGCCGCCTTGTCCATGCCCTTGGCGAACAGCTTCGCCGTCCACGAATCAGGGTCGCCGGAATGGGCGCGCTGATCGATGATCTGTTCCAGTTCGGCGAGCGAAAAGTCTGCCATAACAACCATTTAAGCTTGATGCACGGCCGAGTCTAGCCGCATCGGCAGGCCGGCTTTGGCCATATGCGCCTTCGCCTGCGCAATCGTGTAGGTGCCGAAATGGAAGATCGACGCCGCAAGCACGGCGCCAGCATGGCCGTCGCGAATGCCTTCGACCATGTGGTCGAGCGTGCCGACGCCACCGGAAGCGATCACCGGCACGCGCACCGCGTCGGCGATGGCGCGGGTCAGCGCGATGTCGTAGCCGGCCTTGGTGCCGTCGCGGTCCATCGAGGTCAAAAGGATTTCACCGGCGCCGCGATCGACCATGCGCCTGGCGAAGTCGACGGCGTCGATGCCTGTCTTCTCGCGGCCGCCATGAGTGAAAATCTCCCAGCGGTCAGGCTCACCCTGCGCCGACACCTTCTTGGCGTCGATCGCCACCACGATGCACTGGTTGCCGAACTTGTCGGCGGCCTCGGCGACGAAATCGGGGTTCTTCACCGCGGCCGTGTTGATCGACACCTTGTCGGCGCCGGCCAGAAGCAGCTTGCGGATATCGGCCACCTGGCGCACGCCGCCGCCGACGGTAAGCGGCATGAAGCATTGCTCGGCCGTGCGGGCAACGACATCGAAGATCGTCTCGCGATTGTCCGACGAGGCGGTGATGTCGAGGAAGCAGAGCTCGTCGGCTCCGGCCACGTCATAGGCCTTGGCCGCCTCGACCGGGTCGCCGGCATCGATGAGGTCGACGAAATTGACGCCCTTGACCACGCGGCCGTTCTTGACGTCGAGGCAAGGGATGACGCGGGCCTTCAGCATCACTTGCCTTCCAGGGTTGAAAGCAGGTCGACCACCAGCTCGCCGACCAGCGGCGGCACATCGCCCTTGGGGTCGAAGGCCGGGTCGTAGGCCGAGATCGTCAGCCCGGCGATCGACAGCGGCCCGGCAAGGCCGCACATCGCCATGCGCACCTGTTCTGGCGCCGGTCCACCCGGCGTGGTGTAGCGGTTGGCCTGCAATTTCTCGGGGTCGTGCACGTCGAGATCGACATGCATGTGCACCCGCCTCGCGCCGTCGGCTTTCAGCCTCTGCACCGCGCTCTTCCAGTCCGGGCACTCGGTCCGGATTACCGGCAGTGTCTTGAGCAGCTCCTTCTCGGCCGTGTCCAGGTCGCGAGCGTTGACGAGCGCGCAACGCGCGGCATCGATGGCCTTGAAGCCGGGAATCTGCGCGGCGATCGACCGCCAGCATAGACCAAGCACGGTCGCCAGCGCCATGCCGTCCAGAAAACCCGTGGTGGTGGTCTCTGGCGTGTTGAGGTCGCCATGCTGGTCGGCCCAGATGATGGCGTCGGCGCCTTCGCCGGCCACCGCGCCGGCGGCGGTCAGGCAATTACCGGCCAGAACGATCGGAAAACGCTTGTTGTCCAGCGCGATGCGGACCTCGCCGGAAACGGCGTTGCAGACGGCAAAGCCGGTACCGATCTCGCGTTCCTGTTCATCCTCGATCACCTTGCCAATGTCATGCACCTCGACATCGTGGCCGGCGAGCTTCAGCGCCTCGGCCAGCCCGCCGGAGATCAGCGCATCGGGGCCCTGGCCGCAACCGCCGTGAAAATGGCCGCTGTCATAGGATGCCAGGATGATCGAGATGTTCACGGTCTTGCCTCCGCCGTTTCGCCGCGCAGGATCGCCAGTGCCTCCGCCGGGTCGATGCGCCCGTCATAAAGCGCTCTGCCAGAGATAGCGCCCTCGAGTTTTTTCGCATCCGGCATGGTCATGCGCACGATGTCGGCGATAGAGGCGAGGCCGCCCGACGCGATGACGGGAATGGACACCGCCCCGGCAAGGTCGATGGTCGAATCCCAGTTGATACCGGTCAGCACGCCGTCGCGGTCGATGTCGGTGTAGACGATGGCCGCCACGCCGGCGCCCTCGAATTTCTGCGCCAATTCGATGACGCCGAGCTCCGAGGCTTCCGCCCAGCCTTCGACGGCAACCTTGCCGCCCTTGGCGTCGATACCGACGGCGACCTTGCCTGGGAAAGCCTTACAGGCCTGTTTCACCAACTCGGGCTCGCGCACCGCAACCGTGCCTAGGATAACGCGCGCCAGGCCGCGATCCAGCCAGTCCTCGATCTGCTCGAGCGTGCGGATGCCACCGCCGAGCTGCACCGGGTTCTTTGTCGCCTTGAGGATGGCGCCGACCGCGGCCGAATTCACGCTATGGCCCTTGAAGGCGCCGTTGAGATCGACGACGTGCAGCCATTCGAAGCCTTGGTCCTCGAAGGCTTTCGCCTGTGCCGCCGGGTCATCATTGTAGATAGTGGCGGTGGCCATGTCGCCGTGCTTCAGCCGCACGCATTTGCCGTCCTTGAGGTCTATTGCCGGAAACAGGATCACGGTCAGGGCCTCCAGCGCAGGAAATTGGTGATCAATGCCAAGCCGAGCGTTTGGCTCTTTTCCGGGTGGAACTGCGTGCCGGCGAGGTTGTCGCGCACGACAGCGGCGGTCACCGGGCCGCCATAGTCGGTCGTCGCCAGCACTTCATCGGGGTTCTTCGCGTCCAGGTGATAGGAATGGACGAAATAGGCATGCAACCCCTTCGGGCCGGTCTCGATGCCGGAAAACAGCGGGTGTTTTCGCGCCAGCTCGATCGTGTTCCAGCCGATCTGCGGGATTTTCAGCGCCGGATCGGAAGGCTCAATCTCCTTGACGTCGCCGGCGATCCAGCCGAGCCCGTTGGTAACAGTCTTTTCCAGCCCGCGCTGCGACATCAACTGCATGCCGACGCAGATGCCGAGGAACGGCCGCCGCTTGGCAAGCGCCACCTCCTCGACCGCTTCCCACATGCCGGCGACGGCTTGCAGGCCGGCGGCGCAATCGGCATAGGCGCCGACGCCCGGCAGCACGATGCGGTCGGCGCCGCGCACCCGTTCCGCGTCGGCCGTAAGCTCGATCGTCGCGGCAATGCCGGCCTCGTGCGCGGCGCGCTCGAAGGCCTTGGTGGCCGAGCGCAGATTGCCCGAGCCGTAGTCGATGATGGCAACCCGCATCTTAAAGCCGTCCCGGCGTGTGGGTCAGCCCCAGCGCCATGCCGGTCTGGGCGGTGCGCGCCAGCGAGGCGTCGGGCACGATGCGCGGCAGCGGCGCCGGTTCGTCGGCATCCCCATCGACCTCGAAGGCATGGCGCGTCTCGGCATCGCCCAAATTATCGGCCCCGACCACGCCCCATTCGCGCCAGCCGCGGCGGCGCAGCGCCCAAATCCGCAGGCCCTGGCCTTCAAAGCCGACATAGAGCGAGACGAGCAGCGACAACATCGAGCCTGGCCATTCCAGCCCCAGCCTCTGGCCGAGCCCCGACAGGATCGCCATGGTGCCGAATGTCAGCGCGGCCTCGATCCACAGACGGTTCCAGGCCAGCCAAAGCGGCGCGACCAGCAAGCCGAGCCAGGTGAAGCCGTCGCGCACGAAGGCTGTCTCCTCGGTCTTGCCGCTGCCGGCCGGCGGCTCCATCACGACATAGATGGCCATAGGGCTATCCTTTCAGGGATCCCTTGGTGGAGGGCACCGCGTCCGGCTGGCGCGGATCGGGCTCCAGCGCCGCGCGCAACGCCCGCGCCACCGCCTTGAAGCAGGTCTCGGCGATGTGATGGTTGTTGGCGCCATAGTGGTTGGTGACATGCAGCGTGATGCCGGCATTCTGCGCCAGCGCCTGGAAGAACTCGCGCACCAGCTCGGTGTCGAACGTGCCGACCTTCGGCGAGGAGAAGGCGACATTCCAGACCAGGAAGGGCCGGCCGGAAACGTCGATCGCCGCTCGGGTCAGCGTCTCGTCCATGGCAAGGTCGATCGAGGCGTAGCGCATGATGCCGCGCCGCTCGCCCAGCGCCTTGCTCAGCGCCTGGCCGATCGCGATGCCGGTATCCTCGACCGTGTGGTGGTCGTCGATGTGCAGATCGCCCTTGGCTTTGATCGTCATGTCGATCAGCGAATGCCGCGACAGTTGATCGAGCATATGGTCGAAGAAGCCGACGCCGGTGGAAATATCGGATTTGCCGGTGCCGTCGACATGCACGGAAACCGCAATCTCGGTTTCCTTGGTCTTGCGGCTGACGTCGGCGGAACGCGGCATCGCTCTGTCCTTGCTGCCTTGCCCAGGGGCTTGGGTTTGAAAACGAAAGCCTTCTATCAGCATGATCCGGCGATTGCCAGTTGCCAATCCGGTCGTTATCGGCCTTGGCCAAGGGCGGTTTGCAATCACTTGCCCTATGCATACATATGGCCGATCAAAGTCACTCGTACCGCGCCAATCGCCTTTTCAAGGGATAGCGCGCATCGGAGCCGAAAATGTCGAATGAACTTTCCATGCACGCCACGACCATCGTCACCGTGCGCAAGGGCAACAAGGTTGTGATCGCCGGCGACGGCCAGGTCAGCCTTGGCCAGACCATCATGAAGGGCAACGCCCGCAAAGTGCGTCGCATCGGCAAGGGCGGCAGCGTCATTGCCGGTTTCGCCGGCGCCACCGCCGATGCCTTCACCTTGCTCGAGCGCCTCGAAGCCAAGCTCGAACAATATCCCGACCAGTTGACGCGGGCTTGCGTCGAGCTCGCCAAGGATTGGCGCACCGACCGTTATCTGCGCCGCCTGGAAGCCATGATGCTGGTGGCCGACAAGTCGGTGTCGCTGGCGCTGACCGGCAATGGCGACGTGCTGGAGCCCGAATATGGCGTCATGGCCATCGGTTCGGGCGGCAATTATGCGCTGGCCGCGGCCCGTGCTCTTATGGACACCGACAAGGACGCCGAGGAGATCGCCCGCAAGGCGATGCAGATCGCGTCCGATATCTGCGTCTACACCAACAAAAATTTCGTCGTCGAAACGCTCGACGTCGCCTGAGGGCCGTGATCAGGGAAAAGATCATGGTCGACCAGGAAAACAGCTACGATTTCCGGCCGGTCACCGAAAAAGACCTGCCGTTGGTCGCCGGCTGGCTCAGAGAGCCGCATGTCGCCGAATGGTGGGACGATCCGGAAAAGGAGATCGCCGAGATCCGCGCGCATTTGGATTCGGTTTCGGTGGAGCCGCTGATCGTCGAGCTCGACGGCCGGCCGATTGCTTATCTGCAGAGCTATGACCCGCATATGGAAGACGATCATCCTTATGCCGACCAGCCCTTCGGCACACTCGGCATCGATCTGTCGATCGGGCCGCCGGAGCTGGTCGGCGTCGGTCATGGTACGGCCATCGTGCGGCAATTCGTCGAGGAGCTTTTCGAGGAAGGCGCGCCGCGCGTCATCATCGATCCGAATCCAAACAACGCCCGCGCCATCCGTGCTTATGAAAAAGCCGGCTTCAGGCCGATCGGACGCAGGCAATCTGAATATGGGGACGTCCTGCTGATGGCCGTCGACGCGGCCGAGGACGACGAGGGGGAGTGACCGGATGACCGAGGAAGACAAGACGCTGTCGGCCTATGAAGACAGCTGGCGCATGGGCCTGCTGTTCGTGCTCGGCTTGGTCATCATCCAGGCCGGCGCGCTCTATCTCATGGGCCATCCGCCGATCTGCACCTGTGGCTACGTCAAGCTGTGGCATGGCGTGGTCAACAGCTCGGAGAACTCCCAGCACATCGCCGACTGGTACACCTTCTCGCACATTATCCACGGCTTCCTGTTCTATGCGCTGGCGCGGTTCCTTTTCCCGCGCTCGCCGATCGGGCTGAGACTGGCCTTCGCCGTCCTCATCGAGGGCGGCTGGGAGCTGCTGGAAAACAGCCCCTTCATCATCGACCGCTACCGTTCTGGCACGATCGCGCTCAGCTATTACGGCGATTCGATCATCAACTCGGTGTCCGACACGCTGTTCATGGCGCTGGGATTTGTGATGGCCAGAAAGCTACCTATATGGGTGATCGTGGCCCTGGCGCTGATCTTCGAGCTCGGCACGGGCTATCTCATCCGGGACAATCTGACGCTCAACGTGATCATGCTGCTGCATCCGTTCGAGTCCATCAAGCAGTGGCAAAGTGGAATTTGAGTCTTATGAGCACCTTTTCTCCCCGCGAAATCGTTTCGGAACTCGACCGCTTCATCATCGGCCAGAAGGACGCCAAGCGCGCCGTGGCGATTGCCTTGCGCAACCGCTGGCGCCGCCAGCAGCTGGAAGGCCAGATGCGCGAAGAGGTGATGCCGAAGAACATACTGATGATCGGCCCGACCGGCGTCGGCAAGACGGAAATCTCGCGCCGCCTGGCGCGGCTCGCCGGCGCGCCTTTCGTCAAGGTCGAGGCAACCAAATTCACCGAGGTTGGCTATGTCGGCCGTGACGTCGAGCAGATCATCCGCGATCTCGTCGAGATCGCCATCGGCCTGACGCGCGAGAAAATGCGCGAGGACGTCGGCGCCCGCGCCCAGATCAATGCCGAGGAGCGGGTTTTGGAAGCGCTGGTCGGCAAGACGGCGAGCCCAGCCACGCGCGATAGTTTCCGCAAGAAGCTGCGCGACGGCGAGCTCGACGACAAGGAGATCGATATCGAGGTGGCCGACACCGGCAATGGCGGCATGCCCGGCTTCGAAATCCCCGGTATGCCGGGCGGCAATGTCGGCGTGCTCAACATCAACGACATGCTGTCGAAGGCGATGGGCGGCCGCAAGACCAAGACCCGCAAGACCACGGTGCGCGATTCCTATGCGCTACTCATCAGCGACGAGTCCGACAAGCTGCTCGACCAGGACGAGGTGGTGCGCAGGGCGCTGGAATCGGCCGAGAATGACGGCATCGTCTTCCTTGACGAGATCGACAAGATCGCCGCCAGGAGCGACATTTCGGGCGGTCCTTCGCGTGAGGGCGTGCAGCGCGACCTGCTGCCGCTGGTCGAAGGCACGACGGTGGCGACCAAATATGGATCGGTGAAAACCGACCATATCCTGTTCATCGCGTCCGGCGCGTTCCACGTCTCGAAGCCGTCCGACCTTTTGCCGGAACTGCAGGGCCGTCTGCCGATCCGCGTCGAATTGCGGGCGCTGGAGAAGTCGGATTTCGTGCGCATCCTCACCGAGACCGAGGCGAGCCTCATCAAGCAATATATCGCGCTGATGAAGACCGAGGGCGTCGAGCTGACCTTCACCGATGACGCCATCGATTCGCTCGCCGGCATTGCCGTCGATCTCAACGCGAGCGTCGAGAACATCGGCGCCAGGCGCCTGCAGACGGTGATGGAGCGCGTGCTGGACGAGATTTCCTACGATGCGCCGGACCGCAATGGCACCGCCGTCACCATCGATGCCGCCTATGTGGAAAAGCATGTCGGCGATCTGTCGCGCAACACCGACCTGTCGCGATTCATCCTCTGACCGCAGGTACGGACGCGTTCCGGGCCAGTACGAGTTTGCCCGGAGCGCGGCTCGCCGTTTCCGCGAAACGGTGAAGCGCTCTGGTAGCCAAGCGGTCGATTTGGCCACCAATCTTGTTCGTCGACTGTGAAACATCGCTCAGTCTTGGCGCACAATCCCTGTATGTTTTGCCGATCAGGTCTTTGCTCACGACCAGGCAGGCATTTGAATGGGCAACACGAACCACGCGAACCAGGCAGTCTTCGACAAGATCGCCAACCATCTGTTGACCCAAATGGAGCCGGCCTATGATTTCGCCCCCGATGGCGAAATCGTTGACGTCTATTGGGCAGGCGACGGCAAGAAGAGCGCCGTCGGCGCGCTGATCCCGGCCGACAAATACGATCGGGGGATGGAAAGAGACTCGGTCGAGGGCGTTCTGCGCAAGCTCGGCCTGTTCCCCGGTGTCGACGTTGAGCTTCTGCGCGAGCTTGAGCGGATCCATGACAGGATCCTTCCCGACGAGTGGAAGACGGCGCTCCGTCAGATCGCCCAGGATTACGGCCTGCGCACGGCGTTTTGAGTGAAAATAAATCACTGCATGTTTCGGTGTCGATTTGGGCAACACAATCCAGCAACAGAAACCTGCGTGTGTGGCCAGACGGTATCATTCCCAAGCTTTCGAACTGCCGGGGGATGGGCTGCTCTCGACTCAACCAGGGGCTTTACCTAGTTTGCCCGGCAATATCTCCAAAGCATGATCCGGGCGGCGGCTGCATGAAAAAACTGTTTCTCCTTGTTCTAGGCATGGCCTTGGCGGCGACGGTGGCAACGGCCGATGCCGCTACCATGGTGCCGCCCGGCAACCGCAACAGCGTGCAGCCCGACATTCCGGGCGCCTCCAGCCGGCGCACCCAGGCCACCAACACCACCTTTCAGGCCAAGTACCGCAAGGTCTATGCGCTGTTGCAGAACGATGCCGAACTGCGCGGCAAGATCAAGAAGGCCGCCGCCGCCTATGGCATCGATCCGATGCATATCGTCGGCGCCATCGTCGGCGAGCACACCTACAATGTCGATGCCTATGACCGCCTGCAGACCTATTACGTCAAGGCGATCTCCTATCTGTCGAGCAAGCTCTCCTTCGCCTACCATGGCGAGGACGTCTCGGATTTCATCCAGCGGCCGGAATTCAAGAAATGCGCCGGCATGAATGACAGCTACGATGTGTGGGAATGCCGCGAGCAGGTGTGGAACCGTTCCTTCCGCGGCAAGACCGTCGGTGGCGAAGATTTCCCCAACGATCGCTTCGGCGCCACCTTCTTCCAGCCTTACTATGCCGGCCAGACTTTTGGCCTTGGCCAGCTGAACCCGCTGACGGCGCTGCAGATGAGCGACCTCGTGCACAAGGTCTCCGGCCTGCCCGAACTCGACGTCGGCGATCCCAACACGGTCTATAAGACCATCATGGATCCGGACCTGACGCTGCCTTATGTGGCCGCGACGATCAAGAAGTCGATCGACGCCTATAAAAGCATTGCCGGCTTCGACATCTCGAACAATCCCGGACTGACCGCCACGCTCTACAATGTCGGCAATCCGGAGCAGCGCGCCTATGCGCTGAAGGCCGAGAACGACAAGCGCCGCGCCGCCGGCGAACCGGAGAAGCTGCCGGAAGAGAATTATTACGGCTGGCTGGTCAACGACAAGCTCGACGAGCTGAAGGCGCTTTTCTAACCCTGCGTCGCCTTGTCCTCATCCAGCGCAAGCTCGGCCAGGCGAGCGTCGTTGACCTCTGTGTCACTCTTGTCGAAAACGATGATGCCGACGGCGCCGCCGCTCCGTAAGGCCTGAAGGCGCGCAAGAACCTCTGCCGCCGTGGCGAAATCTTCCCTGATCTGGGCGGCTGAAATACCATAGAGAACCGAATAAGGCATGGCTGGTAACCTCGAGCACACGCTCGAGTTTAGCACAAACTAATGGATGTCGCCCAGAAGTGGAGCAACGACATGCATCAGTCAAAGGACATAAAGCGCGCTGCCCGAATTCATTTCAGCGCGCCGCGCTTACGCCGCCAGCAGCGATTTAAGCTTCACAGCCTGCGATCCTAGCGCTTCCGGCGCCGGGCTTGCCCGTTTGGCGATCAGCATTTCCGCCAGGCGGATGTCGCGCGCCACCGCATTGCCCGGACCGATGCCGCTGGCCGCCACCAGCCTGCCATCTCCGGACATGTGGAACAGGATAAAGGCGCCGTCGTCGAGATCGCGCCGAACGGTCGCGCTTCCTTCATCCGAAAGCCCTGCAATCTGCAGGGTCAGCCCATACTGATCCGACCAGAACCATGGCACGGCGGCATGTGCCTCACCGGCCCCCAGCATGTTCTTCGCGGCAAGCGCGCCTTGTTCCTGCGCGTTGCGCCAGGCTTCGAGCCGCACCCGTCGTCCGCCATAGATCGCGAGCGGGAACGAGCAGCAGTCGCCGGCGGCGAAGATGTCCGGATCTTCGGTTTGCAGCCGGTCGTCGACAGCGACGCCGTTGTCGATCGCCAGCCCGGCCTCGGCGGCAAGCGCGGTCACCGGCACGGCGCCGATGCCGATCACCGCGAGATCGGCAATGACCTCGCGTCCGCCGGCCAAAGTAAGGGTGACCTTCAGGCCATTGTCCGCGATCGCCGCGATCCCTTGCCCGGTGAGCATAGTCACGCCTTCGGCTTCATGCGCCCGGTGGATGACTTCGGCGATCTCCGCCGGCACGCCGCGCATCAGGATGCGCGACTGCGCCTCGATGACGGTGACCGTCGCACCGAGCTTGCGCGCAGCTGCCGCCAGTTCGAGACCGATGAAGCCGCCGCCAATAACAGCCACATGGTTGCCGGCGCTCAGATGCGCACGGATGGCGAGCGCGTCGTTGAAGGTTCTGAGATAAACGCAGCGCGACCCGAGGCCCGGCATCGGCAATTTACGCGGCATCGAGCCGGTGGCGAGGAGCAGCTTGTCATAGCCAAGCGATGAACCGTCCGACAGCTGCACTTGATGTGCCGGGCGGTCGATCGCCGTCGCGCGGACGGAACGGTTGTGCCGGATCGAGCGCTCCGCGAGCAGTTCGTCGCCGGCGATCGCTTTTATCGCCGGCGCATCGCCGGTCATGGCTTCCTTCGACAGAGGCGGGCGCTCGTAAGGCAGATGCGGCTCGTCGCCAACCAGCGTCACCGACCCTTCGAAGCCGAGGTCGCGCAAGGCGAGTGCGGCCCGCCCGCCGCACTCGCCCGCGCCGATGATGACCATCCCCGCCATGGCCATCACCCGATCTGAATGAGCACTTTGCCGGCGTCGACCTTGACCGGATAGGTCTTGAGGTTGACGCAGACCGGCGCGCCGCGGGCGGCGCCCGTCTTGTAGTTGAAGCGGCCATTGTGCTTGGGGCATTCGATGATGTCGTCCATCACCAGCCCGTCGGCCAGATGCACCTTTTCATGCGTGCACAGGCCGTCGGTCGCGAAATACTCGTCGTCCGGACTGCGATAGATGGCAAAAGTGCGGCCGGCATGGTCGAACCGCATCACGTCCTCTTCGTCGATGTCGCCAGCCGCGCAGGCCTCGACCCAGTCGCTCATCTCGTCCTCCCGAAAGTCTTGAATGTTGTCACTCGGCCGCGGCCGCCATTGGCATGTCGCCATGCAAGTCTTCGCGGTAAGGCCGGGCCGTCGGCGGCAGCGCCCGCTTGATGAAATAATCCTCGTTGTGCAGCTGGCGCAGGAAGGCCGGGATCATCTCGCGATAGCCGGCCAGGATCGACGGCGTCGGCGCCGGCAAATCATGCTTGATCAGCGCATGCAGCCTCGGCAGCGCGTGATAGGGCACCATCGGGAACATGTGATGCTCCACATGGTAGTTCATGTTCCAGTAGATGAAGCGGCTGATCGGGTTCATGTAGACGGTGCGGCTGTTCAGCCGGTGGTCGGTGACATTCTCGGCAAGCCCGCCATGCTGCAGAAGGCCAACCATCACATGGTGCCAGGCGCCGTAGAGCCGCGGCAGGCCGACCAGCATCAGCGGCAGGAACGAGCCGGAATGGAAAGCCAGCGCTATTGCCCCGGCATAGATCACCGTCCAGATCCGGGCAATGCGGATCGCCTTGGGCTGCTCCTGCTCCGGGATAAAGGTCTTTTCCGCCTCGCTGACAATGCCGGCGGCGTTGCGCAGCATGTCGCTCATCGCATGCCAGGCGTCGAGGATGCCGAAGAAATTCAGCACCACACGCAAAAGGTCCGGCGGCCGCATGACGGCGATTTCCGGATCGCGGCCGACGATGATGGTGTCGGTGTGGTGGCGCGTATGGCTCCAGCGCCAGGTCACCGGATTGCGCATGATCATGAAGCAGGCGATCTGGTAGACGGCGTCGTTCATCCATTGTGTGCGAAAGGCCGTGCCGTGGCCGCATTCGTGCCAGCGCGAGTCGGTAGCCGAGCCGTAAAGCACGCCATAGACGAAGAAGAACGGCACGCACCACCATGTGCCCCAAAGCAAGGCGCCGGCCGCGCCACTGAATGCCATGGCGCCGAGCCAGATGGCGGTGTCGCGGATTGCCGGCTGGTCGGAGCGTTGCATCAGCTCCTTCATCTGCTTGCGCGGGATGTCGGTGTGGTACCATTCGGCCGCCGCCAGCCCGTTCTCAACCGCGCGTTTTGCGTCGCGCCCGATCAGGCTGTAGTCGCGTGGCGTCGCCGCCGAAGACCTTGTCGCCGTCATTGGGTTCCTCCATCAGCCACTGGCGAAGGCGCATCGCTCGCCCTGGGCTGGCTTCGACTTCACCATAGCGCCGGCCCATGATAGTCTCAACATCACAAAGATAGTTTCTATCATTTCCTATCAGGATGAGCTATCCTGAGTCGAGCAGGATGGAGCAGTCATGGCGAAGCGGCCGACCATTACCGATCTCGCGCGCGTCTCGGGCCTCAGCGTCGCGACGGTCGACAGGGTGCTGAACAACCGTCTTCCCGTACGCGAGGACACGGCGCGCCGTGTCTATGAGGCCGCCACCGAGATCGGCTATCACGCTGCCGGGCTGATCAAGCAGCGCATGCGCCAGGAACTGCCGGAATATCGCCTCGGCTTCCTGCTGCTCAGGGGCAATGATGTTTTCTATGGCGATTTCGCCCGAGAACTCGACCTGGCGGTCTCGCAGTCGCAACGTTTCCGCGGCGTCGCGACGATCGACTTCGCCGCCTCGCTGGCGCCCGACGAGATCGCCGCGCAGATGCGCAAGCTGGCGGCCAAATCCAGGGCCATCGCCGTTGTCGGCCCGGATCACCCGACGCTGACGGCGGCCGTCGAGGCGTTGAAGGCGAAGGACCAGCCGGTCTTCTCGCTGCTGTCGGATTTTGCCGCCGGCATCCGCGAAGGCTATGTCGGGCTGGACAACCGCAAGGTCGGCCGCAGCGCTGCCTGGATGATCGCCAAGGCGGCGAAAAAACCTGGCAAGGTCGCGCTCTTTGTCGGCAGCCATCGCTTCCATGGCCATGAATTGCGCGAGATCGGTTTTCGATCCTTCTTCCGCGAGCATGCGCCGGACTTCACCGTGATGGAGACGCTGGTCAATCTCGAGGCCAATGACGTGACCCACGATGCCATGCTCGATCTTCTGGAACGGCATCCCGATCTCGCCGGTTGCTACGTCGCAGGCGGTGGTATGGAAGGCGCGGTCTCGGCGCTGAGGGTGGCGAACCCGGCGCAGATGCCGGTCGTCATCTGCAACGAGATCAACGCCGTGTCGCGCGCCGCCCTTGCCGACAACATCCTCACCATGGTGATCTCGACCCCGCTGGCGGCGCTATGCCGGGAACTTGTCGCGCTGATGGCGCACGCTATAGAGAGCGGCGCGGCCAACGCGCCCGGCCAGACATTCCTGCCCTTCGACATCTTTCTCCCGGAAAACATCTGACACCTCGAACGATGAAATGATGGGATCCATCAGATGATGGATTCCTGTCATGCTCGTGCTGCCGACGAATCTGTCCGATTGAGCCGTTCTGCCCAACCAATGCCCGACACCGCGCCGGTCGGCCATGAAATTCCGGCACGTCCCTTCCGAATCGCCCTTGACGTCTCCAAGCAAAATGGAATAAATATTTCACCAACTGGGCATTTTGGTTCTTTCGTTCCGGAACGTCTGTTTCAAACAGATGGCTTGGCGTTCCATCGCGCCTTCGGAACGGAAGGACCGCAGGGAGAGATTCCCCGGGCAAACCGGGGATTCCGGTTCAATGGGTGCAGCCGGACACCAAGTGGAGGAGAAACAAAATGAAGAAACTGCTTTTGGGCGTCGCGCTTTCGGCGCTGATGTGTTCATCCGCTTTCGCCGCCAAGATCGGCGTCTCGATGGCGCGCTTCGACGACAACTTCCTGACCGTGCTGCGCAACGGCATGATCGCGCAGGCCAAGGGCATGAGCGGCGTCGAGCTCCAGGTCGAGGACGCGCAGAACGACGTGGCAAAGCAGCTTGATCAGATCAAGAACTTCGCCGCTTCGGGGGTCGATGCCATCGTCGTCAATCCGGTCGACACCTCGGCCACCCAAGCGATGTCGGATGCGGCCGCGGCCGCCAAGATCCCGCTGGTCTACGTCAACCGCGAGCCGGTCAATGTCAACACGCTGCCCGACAACCAGGCCTTCGTCGCTTCGAACGAGGCCGATTCCGGCACGCTGGAGACCAAGGAGGTGTGCCGCCTCTTCAAGGAGGCGGGCAAGAAGGAAGCCAACGTCTATGTCATCATGGGCGAGCTCTCCAACCAGGCCGCGGTGCAGCGCACCAAGGACATCGAGGAAGTCATCGCGACGCCGGACTGCAGCTTCATCAAGATCATCGACAAGCAGACGTCGAACTGGCAGCGCGACCAGGCGCAGAACCTGATGACCAACTGGCTGTCGACCGCCAAGCCGTTCGACGGCGTCATCGCCAACAACGACGAGAGCGCCATCGGCGCCATCCAGGCGATGAAGGCCGCCAACATCGACATGAAGACCATGGTCGTCGGCGGTGTCGACGCCACGCAGGACGCTTTGGCCGCGATGCAGGCAGGCGACCTCAAGGTGACGGTGTTCCAGGATGCGGCCGGCCAGGGCGCGGGCGCGCTCGACGCGGCGCTGAAGCTTGCCAAGGGCGAGAAGGTGGAGCGCAAGGTCTACATTCCCTTCCAGCTCGTCACGCCGGCGAACATCGACAAGTTCCTGAAGAAGAACTGAGGCCGGGGGTCGCGTCATAGGGAGCGGCGCTCGGAATAGCGGATCGAACCAGACGTTCGGGGCCGAGACAAGAAGAACAGTGCCGCTCCTCGTTTCCACCCGCCTCGCGGGCGGGTGGGCGAACGCGATCTAGAGCATGATCCGGGAAGCGGGGAGCCGGTTTTCGGAAGAGATCATGCCCCAACAAGAAGGTAGAGCGGGATGATGCTTCGAACGGAAGTCATCCTGCTCCGAGGAGGAAAAGAGCGTGGCACAGACATCGCATGGCGTCGGCGGGCTGAGTTATGATGCCAAGAAGCGTCCTTGGCCGGCCGAATTCAACGTTCTCCTGGCGCTGGTCATCCTGGTCGGCCTTTTCGAATTGATTGGCCGGGTCTTCCTCGGCGACAGCTTCCTGTTCAACACCCGTCCGAATGTCGACGCAATCTTCAACGAGCAGCGCCTGCAGATCATCATCCTGCAGGTGTCGATCGTCGGCATCATCGCCATCGGCGTCACCCAGGTCATCATCTGCGGCGGCATCGACCTGTCCTCCGGCTCGGTCGTCGGCGCCACCGCCATGATCGCCATGAGCTTCGCCCAGGTGGCGACCGTCAACGGCAATCCCAACCCGAAGGCCATGTTCCTGTCGTATGGTTGGATCGACCTGCCGGTCATCGTGCCTCTGCTGGTCGCCATAGGCTGCGGCTTGATCGCCGGTCTGGTCAACGGCCTGCTGATCGCCTACACGCGCATCCCGCCCTTCATCGCCACGCTGGGCATGATGGTCACCGCGCGCGGCGTCGCCAAATGGTGGTCCAAGGGCGAGCCGATCTCGTTTCCCACCGAAAGCTTCGCGGCAATCGGCAAGGGGCTGATGCCGGTCGTCATCTTCATTTCGCTGGCGATCCTGTTCCAGCTCATCCTGACCTACACGAAATACGGCAAGCACTGCTACGCCATCGGCTCCAACGAGGACGCCGCGCGCATGTCCGGCATCAAGATCGCCAACCACAAGGTGCTGGTCTACGTGATCGCCGCCATCCTCGCCTCCCTGGCCGCGGTGGTGCTCTGTTCCAAGAACCTCACTGCCCAGTCCGGCATGGGCGTCATGTACGAACTCGACGCCATCGCCATGGCGGTCATCGGTGGCGTCTCGCTGTCGGGCGGCCGCGGCTCGATCATCGGCACGGTGATCGGATCGCTGATCTTCGGCGTCATCATCTCCGGCTTCACCTTCCTGCGCCTCGACGCCTACTACCAGGAGATGGTCAAGGGCGTGATCATCGTCGGCGCGGTCGTTCTCGACCAATGGCGCCAGCGCCGCCGCGCTATAGGAGCTTGACCATGTCCGACATCGTTCTGAAGACCGAAAACCTGACCAAGCACTATGGCGGCGTGCACGCGCTGCAGGAGGCGAATTTCGAGCTGCGCAAGGGAGAGCACGTCGCCATCATGGGCGACAACGGCGCCGGCAAGTCGACCTTCGTGCGCCAGATCACCGGCGTCGAGCAACGGACCGAGGGCAAGATCTGGTTCGACGGCAAGGAAGTCAATTTCGCCGGTCCGATCGAGGCGCGCGAGGCGGGTATCGAGACCGTGTTCCAGAATCTCGCTCTGGCCGACGATCTCGACGTGCCGTCCAACCTCTTCCTCGGCCGCGAAAAAGTGCTGTTCAACCTCGGACCGTTCTCGATCCTCGACCGCAAATATATGCGCAAGGCGACCGAAGCGGCCCTTGTGCGTACGGCGGTGAAGATCCCGAACCTGTCGAGCACCATCCGCCACATGTCGGGCGGCCAGCGGCAATGCGTGGCGATCGCCCGGACCGCGACCTTCGCCTCCAAGCTGATCATCATGGACGAGCCGACGGCAGCCCTCGGTGTGCAGGAAACGGCGCAGGTCGAAAACATCATCCGCACCCTGAAGGCGAATGGCGAGCCGCTGATCCTGATCAGCCACAACATGCGCCAGGTGTTCGACCTGTGCGACCGCATCGTCGTCTTCCGGCGCGGCCGCATCGTCGCCAATCTGCGCAAGCAGGACACCGACGGCAACGACATCGTCTCCTACATCACCGGCGCCAAGACCGGGGAGGCGGAACTGGCAGCCGCCTGATAAGGATCGTTCGCGATCCGCCACGACCAACGATTTCCGCGCCTGACAGGCGCGGACAAGGCTTCAGCATCACCTCAAGGGAAATTCCATGACTATCCGCTTCGCTCTTCTCGGCGCCGGCCGCATCGGCAAGGTCCACGCCCGCGCCGTCGGCTCCAATCCTGACGCAAAACTGGTGGCCGTGGCCGATGCATTCGAGAAAGCAGCAAGCGAATTGGCGTCCGCCTATGGCGCCGAGGTCCGGACCATCGATGCGATCGAGAAGGCGAAGGATATCGACGCCGTCATCATCTGCACGCCGACCGACACCCATGCCGACCTCATCGAGCGCTTCGCCAAGGCCGGCAAGGCGATCTTCTGCGAGAAGCCGATCGATCTCTCGGTCAAGCGCGTCGAGAAATGCCTGGCCGTTGTCGAGAAGACCAAGGCCACGCTGATGGTTGGCTTCAACCGCCGTTTCGACCCGCACTTCGCCGCCGTGCGCAAGGCGATCGACGACGGCGCCATCGGCACCGTCGAGATGGTCACCATCACCTCCCGCGATCCCGGCGCCCCGCCGGTCGACTACATCAAGCGCTCAGGCGGCATTTTTCGCGACATGACCATCCATGATTTCGACATGGCGCGCTTCCTGCTCGGCGAGGAGCCGGTCGCGGTGAGCGCCCATGCCTCGGTTCTGGTCGACAAGAAAATCGGCGAAGCCGGCGATTTCGACTCGGTCAGCGTCATCCTGGAAACCGCCTCCGGCAAGCAGGCCGTCATCTCCAACTCGCGCCGCGCCACTTATGGCTACGACCAGCGCATCGAGGTGCATGGCTCCAAGGGCATGGTCGCCGCCGAGAACCAGCGGCCGGTGTCGATCGAAGTGGCCAATGAGAAGGGCTACACCCGCCCGCCGTTGCACGACTTCTTCATGACCCGCTATCTCGACGCCTATGCCAACGAGATTGCCGCCTTCATCGCCGCCGCGACAAAGGGCAAGAAGGCGGCGCCAAGCGGCGCCGATGGTCTGGTCGCGCTGAAGCTCGCCGATGCGGCGCTGAAATCGGCGACGACAGGCAAGACCGTTCGCCTGGACAAGTAGAACCAGACCCAAGGCACAGGAGCAGAGCGATGAGCGCATCAGCCGGTCGCAATACAGAAACGCGCGCCATCGTCACCGGCGGCGCGCAAGGCATCGGCTTCGCCGTTGCCGAGGCATTGGCCGACGAGGGCTGCCGGGCGCTGGCGCTCATCGGCCGCTCGCAGGAGAAGGGTGACAAGGCGGTCGCCCACTTCGCGAAAGCCGGCGTCGACGCGATCTTCATCAGCGCTGACGTCTCGAAAGTAGCCGACTGCAAGCGCGCGGTGGCGGCCGCCATCTCGCATTTCGGCGCCATCAACGCACTGGTCAATGCCGCCGCCACCTCGGCGCGTGGCTCGCTGGTCGAGACCTCGGAAGAGCTTTTCGACCAGATCTTCGACACCAATGTGCGCGGCCCCTTCTTCCTGATGCAGGGCCTGGTCGCCCATCTCCTGGAGCGCAAGGCGCCGGGCTCGATCGTCAACGTGCTGTCGATGTCGGCGCATGCCGGCCAATCCTTCCTGACGCCCTACTCGAGCAGCAAGGGCGCGTTGATGACGCTGACCAAGAATGTCGCCAGCTCCTATCGGCGGAACCGCATCCGCTGCAACGCCGTGCTGCCCGGCTGGATGGACACCGAAGGCGAGGCGATCGTGCAGAAGAAATGGCACGATGCACCGGATGACTGGCTGGAAAAAGCCGAGGCCGCGCAACCGATGGGCCAGCTGGTCAAGCCGGCACAGCTCGCCCGGTTGATCAGCTACATGATCAGCCCGCATGCCGGCGTCATGACCGGGTCGCTGGTCGACTACGATCAGAACATCGCCGGGGTAATCGGCGAGTAGTGACAAACGCCTTCGCATCGACTATATGAGCCGCATGATCAACCTGTCCGCCACGTATTGGTACTTTAGCAGCTCGCTGGCGGCGGGAGGATTGCGCTCGATCTGAAGATTGCAGATCAAAATCCGACAAGCCGCCAGACCTGGCGGCTTTTTTGTTTCAGCCGGCAGGTCTCCTAAAATCAGGAGCAGAAAGCCGTGTTGACCACCACCGACGACCTTCGGGTCAGAGAACTCAAGATACTGAGCACGCCGGACGACGTGATGCGCGAGATACCGCGCTCGCTCACGGCGACGCGCACTGTTGCCGCCTCGCGCAACGCCATCCATTCGATCCTGACAGGGGCCGACGACCGACTGATTGTCATCGTCGGCCCTTGTTCCATCCATGATCCGGTCGCCGCCGTGGACTACGCCAGCCGTCTGGCGGCGCTGCGTGAGGCCCTGGCCGACCGGCTCGAGATCGTCATGCGCGTCTATTTTGAGAAGCCGCGCACCACGGTCGGCTGGAAGGGGCTCATCAACGATCCCGATCTCGACGGCAGCTTCAACATCGACAAGGGCCTGCGCATGGCGCGCAACGTGTTGTCGGCCGTCAACAATCTCGGCTTGCCGGCGGCGACCGAATTCCTCGACATGACGACGCCGCAATACATTGCCGACCTCGTCGCCTGGGGCGCGATCGGCGCGCGCACCACCGAAAGCCAGATCCATCGCGAGCTGGCCTCCGGCCTGTCCTGCCCGGTCGGCTTCAAGAACGGTACCGACGGCAATCTCAGGATCGCCGCCGAAGCGGTGAAGTCGGCCGCCCAGCCGCATCATTTCATGGCGGTGACCAAGGACGGCCGCAGCGCCATTGCCGCGACCACCGGCAATGAGGATTGCCACGTCATCCTGCGCGGCGGTGTTCAGCCCAACTATGACGCCGCAAGTGTCGATGCCGCTGCCGCGGAACTCGGCCGCATCGGGGTTGCGCCACGGCTGATGATCGACGTCAGTCACGCCAACTCAGCCAAGAAGCCGGAGAACCAGCCCAAGGTCGCGCACGATGTCGCCGGTCAGGTGGCGGCGGGAGACGAGCGCATCATCGGTGTCATGATCGAGAGCAATCTCGTCGCCGGCCGCCAGGACGTCGTGCCGGGCAAGCCGCTCGTCTACGGCCAGAGCATCACCGATGGCTGCATCGACTGGGCAACTACCGAGACCGTCCTGCACGGCCTGGCTGGCGCGGTCGAATGGCGCCGGTCGGTGAAGCGCGAAATGGATGCCAGCCGTCAGGGCGCGGCCTGAGCGTCAACGGAGAGGGCGGCGATCACGCCGCCCTCAAGCCTTCCCAGGCGGTGAACACCGAGACCGCGAACAAAAGCAGCCCGGCCGCGCGCCCGGCGAGAATAGTGGCGCGCGGATTGGCGATCAGCATCTGCCGGCTGCGGCCGGCGGTGATGGCGAGTCCGCGATAGATCGCCGCCTGCGTGACCACCGTCAGCAATCCCATGATCGTCACCTGCATCCAGATCGGACCGTAAGCCGGCTTCAGGAATTGCGGATAGACGGCAAGGACGAACAGATAGGCCTTGGGATTGATCAGGCAGGTCACCGTTCCTTGGCGAAAGGCTTTCCAAGACGAGCGGCTTCCTGCGGGCGCGTCGTCGCCGACGGTGATCGAGCTGCGCATCAGCGCAATGCCGATATAGGCCATATAGGCAGCGCCCGCGATCAGCAGCGGCGTGAACAGGATCGGCACGAAATGCATCAGCAGGCCGACGCCGATGGCGCCATTCAACGTATGCACCGCGCCGCCCAGCATGATCCCGGCGGTGGCGGCGAGACCCCTGTCGCGGCCGCCGGTCAGCGCATTGGCCAGCACGAACAGCATGTCCATGCCCGGCACCGCGATGATGCCGAACAAAAGCACGAAGAAAAGCCAGAGGTTTTCGGTATAAGACATGTCAGTTGCCTATCGCGGCGCCGATGATGGCGCTGAGGAATCGGTTGATTTTCAAGCGGCTAGGCGGCCCTATAGGAGATGCCAACTGACGGGGATGTGTCAGTAGCGTTTCGGTTTGGGTGAGCAAAATGCGCAAGGCGTCACGCCTGTTCGAGATCATCCAGATCCTGCGGCTGGCAAAAAAGCCGGTAACGGCGGCGACGATTGGCGAGCAGTTGGAGGTGACCGTGCGCTCCGTCTACCGCGACATCGCCGCCTTGCAGGCGATGCGCGTGCCAATCGAGGGCGGGCGCGGCATCGGCTACATCCTGCGTCCCGGCTTCGACCTGCCGCCGCTGATGTTTTCGATCGAGGAGATGGAGGCGATCGTGTTGTCGCTGGCGTTGCTCGAACGCACCGGCGACAACGAGCTGAAGCAAGCGGCCAAACGCGTCATCGCCAAGATCGCCGGCGCGGTGCCGGCGCCCCTGCGTCAGACGCTCGACGCCAACGCGTTGCACGCCTGGGGTTTTGCCGCGCCGTCGGCCTCGGCGGTTGATCTGTCGCTTGTGCGTCGCGCCATCCGTGACGAGGAGAAGCTTGATCTGTCCTACCGCGATGAGGCGGGCCGGACCACGCAACGCATCATCCGGCCGATCGCGCTGATCTACTACGCCGAGACGGTCAACACGGTGGCCTGATGCGAACTGCGCCAGGCCATCCGCAATTTCCGCAGCGACCGCATCGACGACTGCCAGCGGACCGGCCTGTGGTTCAAGGGCGAGGGTGACCGGCTGCGCCAGGTCTGGGTCGACGGCTGGGAGGTCAGCGCGCCGGCCACCGGCCCCTAGCGGTCATAGCTTCTCTCGGCTGGCCTACCGCACATCGACCCAGCGCTGTTCCTGGAACGAGCGCGCCATCGCATGGACAGTGCGCTCGATCTCCAGCCCCTCGTCGAAATCGATGATACGCGCCGGCTTGCCGGCGATGCGCAGCAAAAGCTCGCGGCATTCGATCATCTTGAGGTCGTTGAAGCCGAGGCCGTGTCCAGGCGCCGGCAGGAAGGAATCGTAGGGCTTGTGGTGCGGCGCCACCAATATGGTGCGGTAACCCTGCTCGGTCGGCCGGTCGGCGGTGAGGTAGAGCTGGAATTCGTTCATGCGCTCCTGGTCGTAGAGGATCGAGCCTTTCGAACCGAAGATCTGGATGGCGATGCGGCCCTTGCGGCCCCAGGCCGATCGGTTAACCAGGAGCGTGCCGGCGACACCGTTTTCCAGATGCATCAGCACACTGGCGATATCGTAGGTTTCCACCGCGCGGCGGCCGCCGGAAGCGACTTTCCGGTCGGCATAGGGTTTGACCATGTCGCACATGACGCGGCTGACGCGGCCGAACAGCGCCTTGATGAGCGACAAAGGATGCACCGCGAAATCGTCGAGCGCGCCATAGCCGGAAGCCGCCTCATGCTTCCAGAAGAACAGGGCTTCCGGATCGGCCATGAAATCCTCGTCCATCTCGACGCGCACGAGATTGACGTCGCCGATGATTTTTTCGTCGAGCAGCGCGCCGATGTGACGGATGGCTGGGCTCTGGATGTAGTTGTAGCCGAGCGCGGCAACCTTGCCGGATGTCGTTGCAGCCTTGGCCATCGCCTCGGCCTCGACGAAACTCGGCGCCATCGGCTTCTCGCACCACAGATGCTTACCGGCCTCGAGGATGGCGATCGCCATTTCCGGATGGAACTGGTTGGGCGTGGTCAGCGAGACGACATCGACCTCGGGATCGTTGACCACGGCGCGCCAGTCGCCGGAGCCCTTGGCGAAGCCGAACTCGCCCGCCTTGCGCTTGGCAAGCTCGTCATTGACCTCGCCCAGATGCACAAGCCGCGGCTTCTCGACATCGGGAAAGACGGTGCCGACCGCATTCCAGGCGATGGCGTGGCACTTGCCCATGAAGCCTGTGCCGATGAGGCCCACTCCGACCATGTCGATGTCTCCGGGATAAAGGAAGATGTGGATGAGTTAATCCATTTTGGCTGGGAATGGAACGTCCAAATCATTTTTTATGGTGTTCTTGCATGAACGCGTTATGATGAGGCAGGAGAGGGGGCAATCAACATGGCCGCGGGCGGAGCGACGATGGACGAACTTGTGCCTCGCGATTTCGAGACGCTGCGAGCGACGATCCTGGACCGGCGTTCCAGCCTGCCCAAGCGCATCGCGCAGATCGCCGCCTATGCGCTCGACAACCCCGACGACATTGCCTTCGGCACGGCGGCCAGCATCGCCGCTTCCGCTGGCGTCCAGCCCTCGACGCTGATCCGCTTTGCCCAGCAGCTCGGCTTCGACGGCTTCACCAGCCTGCAGCAGGTGTTTCGCGAGCGGCTGCGCGAGCGCAATTCCTCTTATGACGAGCGCCTCGCCGCCTTGCGCGCCAAGGCCGAGGAGGGCGGCGGCCACCGGGCGATCTTCGACGGCTTCGTCGCCGCCGCCAACACCTCGCTGGGCGATATTTCGCGCTCGCTCAACGATGCCCATTTCGACGAGGCGGTGGCGCTTCTGGCCAAGGCCGAGACCATCTATGTGCTGGCCAAGCGCCGCTCCTATCCGGTCGCGTCCTATATTGCCTATGCGCTCGGCAAGCTCAAGATACGCAACCAGCTGGTGGAATCGGCCGCGGGCTTGAATGCCGAGATCATCGGCTTCGCCACGCCGCGCGATGCCGTCATCGCCATCAGTTTCTCGCCTTATGCGCCGGCGACCATCGAGGAGACACGCGCGATTTCGGAACAGGGTGTGCCGATCGTCGCCATCACCGACAGTTCGTTCTCGCCGCTGGCCCAGTTCGCTAAAGTCTGGTTCGAGGTCGCACTGTCGG